>ERZ1370068.10233-contig-895_pt1 | contig 47500 bp, 78 predicted proteins | sample MGYA00561227_ERZ1370068 | MGnify/ENA primary metagenome ERZ1370068 (study PRJEB38410, sample SAMEA6850437) | metagenome | study: Metagenomic assessment of the ecological functions of the soil: analysis of the soil microbiota associated with the... | reverse complement strand
GTTGTACTTCGTTCAGTTACGTATTGCTTTGTCGATGATCACCACCGACGTGACTGACCAGGTCCGGGCGCGCCGCCGGCGCGGGTGGCGACCGCCGGCGACTGCCCCATCCCGTCGCGGATCACCCTGCCGCCGCCGAAGATGGCTCCGTCGCGCCGTACGTGGTCAGGTCGCGCTCGACCCGGATCGAGGAAGCTCCGGTGTCCGCCAGCCGGATGCGGTCGCCCGTGGTCGGCCCGTAGTGATCGGCGCCCGCGCGCGACGGCCCGGCTCATGGCAGCAGCGAAGTGAACGGCGACGGCCAGTGTCCAGCGCCCGCCGGCGGACATCCGCATCGTCCAGCGGCCCCTCGGTCTAGCCGGTTGAGTCCGGCGACCGCTGTCCGCAATCCGCCGATGCGCGGACCAGATCTGACCTGAACGCAGTGTCGCCGGGCTCGAACCTGGACGGCGGCGCCGGCTGCGAATGTCGAGCCGGCCTATGCCGTAGGCGACGCGCGCGGTCGAACGCCAGCCAGCGGTTGACTCTCGAAGAAGCGGCAAAGTGCGACCCCACCTGGACCGGCCGATCGCCCCGATTGGTGACCTCGACGGTCCCGCGGTCGCAGCGCCCGGAGTTGAGCTCGATCGGTTCGTCGGTGAGGAATATTCGCCGGGGACCATGAGCTGTCTCCAGGCTTCGGAGGCTCTGGCCGACACAGGTTGTCGGCCCATCGAGTCGGCTGGATGGACGGACGACGCGAGCCTGGTGCCGTCCGGAACGTCCCCTGACCTGATCTCGGTAATCCAAAGGTCCGGGTCACGCACCTCCACTGACCGCCTCCGCCGCGATCGACCTGCCCCAGGCTCGCCAGATTCGGCCACGGTCCGGCCATCTACGAACCTCATTCCTGAGGACGTCGGACGTGATGAGCGCGACCGCTTCCGGATGGTTCAGCCAGACCGGCCTCTGCGCGCCGCGTTCGAGCAGTCGCCGGCTGAGAAAGATGAGGGAGTCAATCAACTCTAGCGGCGTGGATGTGAGGATGCACGAGGAACCGTTGCCCAGTTATGCTGCCTCAACGCGGCCGACGAAGTAAACAGTCGGGCCACGGGGCTGGAGGATAAACCAGCGCACTCGCGGGGGCCCGCCCGCAGCTGGCTCCGACGTTCCCGCGCGGCCACCGACACTTCAGCGCCGTTTCCGCGGCCGCGTTGGCGCGCTGCCGAAAAAAAATGCGGCACAAATTCTCGCAAGGAGCCGCATCACGGTCCTGCCCAGCCCCAGCCTCACGCAGCCCCATCGGCGTTCTGTCAGTCGCGGCTCCTTCGTGCGAACCCGGCGTGCGCCGGACTTGACGCACCGGCAAGTCGCGACGGCCCGAGCAGCGGCGCGCCGGACTGGCGGGTCACCAGCAGTGCCGGCTCGGTTCCAGAATCGCCTCACCGACGCGCGGCAGTGAGTGCGCAGATGGACGTCGACCAGGCGGCCCAGCCTTTGAGTGCGAGCGGAGTTCGAAGAGATGCCCGACCTGACGCTTGACCGTCCCGCAGGCGTCGCGACTGTTTGGAATCGAGAAAGACTCAGCCGAAGTGGTCGAACACTGGCCGACTGCTGGCCTGCCTGCGGCGGACGAGCGCTGGCGCGGTCGAAGCGGGGAACCGCTGAGAGCCCGAGTGACAGCGCGAATCCGATGCATATCAGCGTCAGTCGAGCTGGCCCACCTCCGCTAAGGCTACGGCGGGTCACACCGCTGGCAGAGTTTAGCGAGGAGACGTCTGCCTTCGCCAGCGCTTCCTGGCGTCCGCCGTAGCCGGACTGAACACGCCGGACCGGAGGCTGAAGGACCCCAGAGCGCCAGTGGTAAATTTCGTCCTCACCAGCCAGTCGCGACGCCACCGCCAGCCTGGCATGCGCCATGCTTCCGCCGAATAACACCCCCGGCCGACTCCATCATCGTTTCGGTCAGCGTCGGGATGGGGGTGGATCGATCGTTTTCTACGTCGGTCGCATCTTCGCTTCCCATCTCGATGGCCAGCACGCCTTCCGCGATGAGCTCGCCCGCGCCCGGGCCCGACGAGCCCGACGCCTGGGAACGCGCGCCGCGTCCGTGGTCGAGAATGAGCTTACCCGCGCCGTCCATGCGGTCGAGGGCGATCGCATCGGCCAGGAGGCGCCCCACGGAAACTTGGCGATCGTCGACCGTGCGGCCCGTCCTTCTTCGGCCTGCGCCTCGGTCAGGCCGGCCCAGGCCAGCTCGGGATCGGTGAAGACCACCGCCGGGATCGCGCGCGGCTGAAACGCCACGTTCTCGCCGGCAATGACCTCGACGGCGACGCGCCCTTCGTGCGACGCCTTGTGCGCCAGCATCGGCTCGCCGACGACGTCGCCGATCGCGAAAATCGACGGCTCCGCGGTCCGCAGCTGCTCGTCGACGACGATGAAGCCGCGCTCGTTGATCGCGACGCGGGTCTGCTCGAGGCCGGGCATCGCTCGAGTTGGGCCGGCGGCCGACCGCCACGAGCACGCGATCGAACACCGCTCTGCTCGGCCTGCTGCAGCGGCCTTCGCTCCTCGAACGTGACGCGGATGCCCGTCGGCTCGGCTTTCATCTGCACGACGCGCGTGTTCGAGCAGCACGCGACTTCATGGTCTTGCGTGACGCGGCTGCGCGAGAATGTCGACCAGGTCGCGATCGGCGCCCGGGCAGCAGACCCGGCTGGTCATCTTCGACGACGGTCACGGCGCTGCCGAGCGCGGCGTAGACCGAGCCCAGCTCGAGCCCGATGTAGCCGCCGCCGACGACGAGCAGCGACTGCGGGACGTCGGGCAGGTCGAGCGCCGCCGGTCGAGTCCATCACGCGCGGATCGTCGACGCTTGCAGCGCCGGCGGAATCGCCGGCACCGATCCGGTGGCGATGAATGGCGTGCTCGAACGTGCAGCGTCTCCTCGCCGCCGCCGGCCAGCTTCACGCTCGAGCGTGTGCGCGTCGACGATTCGGGCGAGCCCCTGGATGTAGTTGACCTTGCGGTGCTTGGCGAGCTGGCCGGTGCCGCCGGTCAGCCGCTTGACGACGTTGTTCTTGAACTCGCGGAGCTTCGTCGAGATCGATCTTCGGCTCGCCGAACTCGACGCCCCAGGCCTTCGCGTGGCGCGACCTCGTCGATGAGCGTTGGCGACGTGCAGGAGCGCCTTCGACGGAATGCAGCCACGGTAGACGCAGACGCCGCCCGGGTTCGCTTCCGGATCGATGAGCGCGGTCGAGAGCCCGAGGTCGGCGGCTGAGAAATGCGGCGGCATAGCCCGCCGGGCCCGCCGCCAATCACAACGACGAGCTGGAGTCATGAGGCTACGGATCTCTATCCCTGCAGCGCCAGCGACGGAACGGCTGCTCGAATGCCTCCACGACCCAGCGCAGGAACCGGACGCCGTCGGCGCCGTCGATGACGCGGTGGTCGTACGAGAGCGACAGCGGCAGCATGAAGCGCGGCACGAACTGCCCGGTCTCCGTTGTCGTAACAGGTTCGGTGCTTGCCGCGCGAAATGCCGAGGATCGCCACTTCCGGGAGCATTGACGATCGGCGTGAAGAACGTGCCGCCGATGCCGCCGAGATTCGAGATGCTGAAGCAGCCGCCCTGCATTTCGTCGAGCGAGATCTTCGCGCGTGCGCGCTTTCTCCGACAGCTGCGCGAGCTCGGCGGCGATCTGCATCATGTTCTTCTGGTCGGCGTTCCGGATGACCGGCACGAGCAGGCCGCGGTCGGTGTCGACGGCGACGCCGATGTTGATGTATTTCTTGACGATGATCTCGTCGTTCGCCGAGATCGATCGACGAGTTGAACTGCGGGAAGACCTTGAGCGCCGTCGCGACGATCTTGACCGCCACCGCCGTCACCGTCAGCGCGCCGCCGGCGGCTTCGGCCTGCTTCTGATAGTTCTGCGCGGATCGACTCGAGGTTGGTGATGTCGGCCGGAGTCGTGCTGCGTGACGTGCGGAATCGTCGCGCCACGCCGACCGTCAGGTGCACGGCCGTCTTGCGGCGGACCGCGCGCAGCGGCTGCCGCTCGACCTCGCCCCATCGCGAGAAATCGGGCAGCGGCTCGTCGGACGACCAGCCGCCGGCGCGGCGCCGCGGCCGGTCCGGCCGTGATCGAGCCGCTTGGCGTGCGCTTTCACATCGTCGATCGAGATGCGACCGCTCGGCCCGCTGCCGGCGACCTGGTTGATGTCGACGCCCAGCTCGCGCGCCATCCGCGGCTGACCGACGGCGCTGCCGGCGCAGCCGGCGCCGCGGGCGTCGCGACTGGCGGCTGCCGCCAGCGCCGCGGCCGCCGCGGTTGATATCGACGACTTTGTCGGCTGCGGGCGCTCGACTGAAGCTTCGGCCGCTCGGCCGGGCTATCGGCCTCGACGTCCGGCTTGCGCCGCTTGACCGGCCTCGGCTCAGCTGTGACCGGGCTCTTCGCCTGACGCCGGTGGCCGGCTCGGTCTGCCAGCCGCCGCGGAGCGGCGTCGGTCGGTTTCGGCGCGCCGGCGCCGCGCGGCTACTCGTCGCCGGCTCCGTCCTCGACCGCTGAGGATTGACCTGGCCGACTCTTGACCTTGTCGCCGGCCTTGACCTTGATCGTCTTCGACCTTGCCGGCCACCGACGACGGGCACCTCGATGGTGGCCTTGTCGGTTTCGAGCTCGAGGACCGGTCTGATCCTTGGCAATCGTGTCGCCCGGCCTTCACCAGGATGCGGAGCACGTCGCCGGCGGCCACGTTCTCGCCGAGCTCCGGAAGTTTGAAATCGATCCGCGAACACCTCCGCCGCAGGCGGAGATCGGGCCGGAGCCTGAAGCAGGGCCCCAGCCGGCATCCGCCGATCGTGGGTTGTCGATTGCTAGGACTTGGCTGGATTCGCCTTCTCCGGGTTGACGTTCGAGCGTCTTAATCGCGCTGCTGGACGACGGCGGTCTCGACCTTGCCGTCGCGCGCCAGCGCCGCCAGCGTCGCGACGACGACGACGTAGCGATGGTCGACTTCGAAGAATTCGCGCAGCGACGCGCGATTCTCGCTGCGGCCGAAGCCGTCGGTGCCGAGCGCCGTCAACGGCCGCGGCAGCCAGCTTGTCGATCGAGTCGGGCAGCGCCTTGACATAGTCGGACGCCGCCACCAGCACGCCGGGTGCGTCGTTCAGGCACTGCGTGACGTGCGGCACGCCGCGGCGTCTCGCCGCCGGATGCAGCATGTTCCAGCGCTCGCACGGCATGGCCGTCGCGATAGAGCTCGGTGTAGCTGGTGACGCTCCAGACGTCGGCGCCGACGCCGTATTCCGATTCGAGAATCTCCTGCGCCTTGATCACCTCCGGCAGGATCGCGCCGCTGCCGAACAGCTGCGCGCGCAGCTCGCGCCTCGGGCTTCGACGTGGCGCGGAACCGGTACAGCCCCTTCAGGATGCCGTCGCTGCGCGCCGTCGGGCATCTCCGGCATCGCATACTGCTCGTTCATCACGGTCAGGTAGTAGAAGATGCTCTCCTGATCGACGTACATCCGCCGGATGCCGTCCTGGATGATGACGGCGAGCTCGTAGGCGAACGCCGGATCGTAGGCGACGACAGTTCGGGCACGGATAGCGCGAGCAGCTGGCTGTTGCCGTCCTGATGCTGCAGCCCTTCGCCGGCGAGCGTCGTGCGGCCCGGCGGTGCCGCCGAGCAGGAAGCCGCGCGTCGCGCGAATCGCCGGCGGCCCAGATCAGATCGCCGATCCGCTGGAAGCCGAACATCGAATAGAAGATGAAGAAGGGAATCGTGTTGACGCCGTGGGTCGCGTAGGCGGTGCCGGCCGCGATGAACGACGACATCGATCCGGCTTCGTTGATGCCCTTCCTCGAGAATCTGGCCGTCGGACGCTTCCTTGTAGTACAGGAGCGTGTCCATGTCGACCGGCTCGTAGATCTGGCCGGCGTGCGAGTAGATGCCGACCTGGCGGAACAGCGCTTCCATGCCGAAGGTGCGCGCTTCGTCGGGCACGATCGGCACGACCAGCTGGCCGATTTCCTTGTCGCGCAGCAGCTTCGACAGCAGCCGCACGAACACCATCGTCGTCGACGCCTTGCGGCCGTCGGTGCCCTGTGAAGAACTCCTCGAAGAGCTCGGCGCGACCGGCTTCGGCGCTTCGCTGCGGATCTTGCGGCTGGGCACGAACCCGCCGAGCGCCTTGCGGCGCTCGCGCATGTAACTGGATTTCGATGCTGTCTTCGGCGGGGCGGTAGAACGGCGTCTTGCCGATGTCGGCGTCGGAGATCGGAATGCCGAAGCGCGTGCGGAACGCCCGCAGCTCGTCTTCGTTCATCTTCTTCTGCTGGTGGGTGATGTTCTTGCCTTCGCCGGCTTCGCCGAGGCCGTAGCCCTTGATGGTGCGGGCCAGGATGACGGTCGGCGCGCCCTTGTGCTCGACCGCGGCCTTGTAGGCGTTGTAGACCTTGATCGGATCGTGGCCGCCGAGCGACATCTTCTTCAGCTGGTCGTCCGACAGGTGCTTGACCATGTCGAGCAGCCGCGGATCGGCGCCCCAGAAATGCTCGCGGACGTAGGCGCCCGATCTCGACGGCGTATTTCTGATACTGACCGTCGACGATCTCGCCCATCCGCTTCACGAGCAGGCCGTCGCGATCCTCGGCGAGCAGCGGATCCCACTCGCGGCCCCACAGCACCTTGATGACGTTCCAGCCGGCGCCGCGGAACGCCGCCTCGAGCTCCTGGATGATCTGGCCGTTGCCGCGCACCGGACCGTCGAGCCGCTGCAGGTTGCAGTTGATGACGAAGATGAGGTTGTCGAGCTTCTCGCGCGCGGGCAGCGGTGATCGCGCCGAGCGATTCCGGCTCGTCGGTCTCGCCGTCGCCGAGAAACGCCCAGACCTTCGCGTTCGACTCGGTCTTTGAGCCGCGATCCTCCAGGTAGCGCATGAAGCGCGCCTGGTAGATCGCCATGATCGGGCCGAGGCCCATCGACACCGTCGGGAATTCCCAGAAGTCCGGCATCAGCCACGGATGCGGATAGGACGACAGGCCGCCGCCGGTCTCGCAGCTCGCGCCGGAAGTTCTCGAGGTCGCGTCTCGTCGAGCCGGCCCTCGAGATACGCGCGGGCGTAGATGCCGGGCGCCGCGTGACCCTGGAAGAAGATGACGTCGGCGTTGCCGCCGTCGTGACCGCGGAAGAAATGGTTGAAGCCGACTTCGTAGAGCGTCGCCGCCGACGCAAACGTCGAGATGTGACCGCCGATGCCTTCTTCGGCCTTGTTGGCCTTGCACGACCATCGCCGCGGCGTTCCAGCGCACGGTGCTCTTGATGCGGCGCTCGATGATCGGGACTGCCGGGCATCGGCGACCTGCTCGTCGGCGGGGATCGTGTTCACATACGGCGTGTTGCGCGGAGAACGGCAGCTTCACGCCGTTCTGCGCGGCGTGAATCGACAGATTCGCGCAGCAGCCGCGGCCACTGACCGGCCCGCCGCTCTGCAGCACATAATCAAGCGACTCGAGCCACTCGCGCGCGCTCGACAGCCTCGAGATCCGCCGCATCTTTCGGGGCAATGTTTCTCACAGGAGCGAGTTCCTTTCGCTGGTACCTGCACGCCACGGTGGCGTGAGGCTTCCAGCTCGTCGGGTTGCTACGATTGACCCGTCTGGCAGGCCGATGCACTGATTGTAACCGCCCGCAGGCGAAGCGAAGCAACGAGGCCTATTCGATCCCATGTCAAAGACTGTCACTGCTGCTGCCTGACTTTAAGACGCGCTGTTGGCCCGAGCGAGTCACGCCATCGTCGCGTGCGAGCGGTGCCCGGGCTTGCGCGAATACTGCCGGCGCATCGGCCGCGAAGAAGCGCCGCGCATTTCGCGATGAGACCTACTGGGCCAGGCCTGTGCCGGGAAGCTTTCGGCGATGCAGACGCCCGTCTGCTGCATCGTCGGACTGGCGCCGGCGCGCCCAGCGGCCAACCGGACCGGACGCGTGTTCACCGGCGACGGACCCGGGCGGCTCCGGCGACTTCCTCATGGGCGCGCTGCCACCGCGCCGGCTTCGCGAACATCCCGACATGCCAGCATGCCAGACGATGGACTGGCTGCTGACGGATGCGTTCATCACAGCAGCCGTTCGATGCGCAGCCGCGACAACTAGCCCGACACCGGAAGATATCTGCAACTGCCGTCCGCATCTCGAGGCCGAGATTCGCGGCGCTGCCGCGCGTCCCGCGCGGTCGTGGCGCTCGGCGCGATCGCCTTCGATGCCTACCTCGCGGCTGCTGCGCAGCCGCGGGATCGACGTGCGGCCGCGCCCGGTCGTTCGGCCACGCATCCGATCGACGTCGCTGCCGAACGGCGTCACGCTCATCGGTTGCTACCATCAAGCCGTCAGAACACGAACACGGGACGGCCTGACCGCCGACATGATGGATCGACGATGCGTGTTGCCGCGCGGTGCCTCGATCGCATCGCTGGCATTCCAATGCGGGAAGGTCCGATCCCCAGCGGACGGCATTGCGCCGCGAGCCGTCGCAACACGAGCGCATGGCCTGTGCGCACCAGCCGTCGACGGTGCGAAGCGGACTTCACTCGCTTCCAGGCCTATGTTGTTCGCCGCCATCTGCTCGGCGATCCCGTGTCACGGCCACGATGCGTCCGGGCGGTCCGTGATTAAGCGCATCGACGCCCCACTCCAGCAGCCGGCGCGCGGTCGCCTCATCGTCACTGTCCAGACCTGGACGGCAAGACCGTCATCGGCGCGAGCGTCGTCGACGAAACGCGGAGAAGACGACGCGGGTCGCGCCCGCACCGCTCCGGAACCTGATAGCCGCCGTACGCGCACGCGCGACACTGGCCAGCGGATCCAGCGATCGATAGAGCGCCCACCGCACTTCTTCTCGCGGGCGGCGCTGGTCGCAATCTGTGGCGCCATGCGTCGCGCGCGCTCGCGCAGCACACGCAGCCGAACGAGCCCGGGCAGACGCGCTCGTCGACTGGCGTTCTGCGCATCTGACGTCGACCACTGCGCGCGCGCGAGTGCTACGCGTTGTTGAGCTCGAGCTCGATGATCACGCGGACATCCGGATAGCGCGCTGCAAGACGGTCTCGAGCGTCGGCATGCCATATCCCCGCTGCGCGGCCATGAACGGACGATCGGCCACTCGCTGCCGCGTCGAAATGCATGCCGCATCGGCTCGCGCCAGCTCTCGACCGCCGTGTGCTGCTCGACCGCCCCGGACAGATTTGTCGTCCGGCCAAGCGTCACGGTCGTGATGCACTGCGACTACTACGTCGCGTGAGAGCGCACATCGAGCTCGAGACCGTCGACACCGAGCGCCACCGCGTGATCGAAGGCGGCCAGCGTGTTTTCGGGCGCCAGCCGCACTGCCGCCCCGATGCGCGAACACGCAGCGGCCGCGAGCTCGCGAAGGGGAAGGTCACGTCGCCATGGGTGTACACGGCGCTTTTTCTCCACCACCCTGATCCAGGCGCTCACCGCCGCCGAGGTCTGGCGGCTGCAAACCGCCACGCGCTCGCGTGCCGGACTGCTGTTAGAATCGACATGGCGCCTCACATTCCACGCTCGGCGAGTTGCGGCAGCAGAGTCGGAGGGGCGTAGACGCGTCCGGTCAAGCAGGAGATCCGCGACAACCTCGTGCGCAAGCTGCAGGCCGGCGAGACGCTCTTTCCCGGGCATCATCGGCTACGACGACACCGTCATCCCGCAGCTCGTCAACGCGATCCTGTCGCGGCACAATTTCATCCTGCTCGGCCTGCGCGGCCAGGCGAAGAGCCGCATCCTGCGCGGCCTGGTCGACCTGCTCGACGAGCAGATTCCGGTCGTGCCGGGCTGCGAGATTCACGACGATCCGCTGGCGCCGATCTGCGCGGCGTGCCGCGCGCGCGTCGCGCGCGAAGGCGATCGCCATGCCGATCGCGCTGGCTCGCCGCGCGATGCGCGCTTCGTCGAGAAGCTGGCGACGCCCGACGTGACCATCGCCGACATGGTCGGCGACATCGATCCGATCAAGGCGGCGCAGGCGGGCCTGAACCTGTCCGACGAGCTGACGATGCACTACGGGCTGCTGCCGCGCGCCAACCGCGGCATCTTCGCCATCAACGAGCTGCCCGACCTCGCCGGCAAGATTCAGGTCGGCCTGTTCAACATCCTGCAGGAAGGCGACGTTCAGATTAAGGGCTACCCGATCCGGCTGCCGCTCGACGTGATGCTGGTCTTCACGGCCAACCCCGAGGACTACACGGCGCGCGGCAAGATCATCACGCCGCTCAAGGATCGCATCGGCTCGGAGATCCGCACGCACTACCCGACGACTCGCGCGGCGACGCGATGGCCATCACGACAGCAGGAGGCGTGGACGGATCGCGCCGGCGCTGGCAGCGTGTCGAGATCCCGCGCTACGTGCGCGAGGTGGTCGAGGAGGTCGCGTTTCAGGCGCGCGCCGACCGCAAGATCGACAAGCGCTCCGGCGTCAGCCAGCGGCCTGCCGATCACGCACGCTCGAGCTCGTGGTCTCGAACGCCGAGCGCCGCGCGCTCGCCAACGGCGAAACGCTCGTCGTGCCGCGGGTCACCGACCTGTACGCCGCGCTGCCGTCGATCACCGGCAAGTTCGAGCTGGAGTATGAAGGCGAGCTGCGCGGCGCCGAACAGGTCGCGCGCGATCTGATCCGCGCCGCGGTCGGCACGCGTGTTCACCGGCATGTTCGACGGCGCCGACACGCGACCGGTCGTCGAGTGGTTCGATCTCGGCGGTTCGCTGCCGCTTGGCGACGATGCACGTCGGCCGACGACGTGATTGCCACGCACGCGCGGCGTGCAGGGCCTGCGCGAGCTGGCGCCGAGCGCGGCCGGCGCCGCGCGAGGTGCGGCTGCGCCGGCTATGGCCTCGGCCATCGATTTCGTGCTCGAGGGCTTCACTGCGCAGCGCAAGATCAGCCGCAGCGAAGAACGCGGCTACACCGCCAGCTCGAACAGGCGCCGCGACGCCCACAGCGCCGCGACGAGCCGTCCGAGGAAGAACTGCGGATTCCGGGCGCGAAGAAGAAAGCTACCGCAACTCAACTGAGCTACTCGATACACCGAAGTTCACCGGCGACCTGCTCGACGAGATCGACCTCGAGGATCTCGTCGCGAAGCTCTCGGACCTGATGCTCGCCGAGCGGGTTCAGCAACCCCTACGGCACCGACGATCGAGGACCGCACGATGCAGGCGCTGCACGACGCGATCCTCGAGGCGCTGTTCAACGGCGGCGTGCTGCCGGAAGAAACGATCGAGCGGCTGCTCGGCGATCCGGCGGACGGCGATCAGGAGGAGGCGCGCTCGAAGCTCGAAGAGCTGATTCAGCAGATCATCGACCGGATGGGCGAACGGCGGCTACATCTCGAGCCCGCCGGATCTGGAAGACGAGCGCGCAGCGCCGCCAGGCCGCGGCACCGGGCCCGATCAGCCGCCCGTGCAGTTCGAGGTCACCGACAAGACGCTCGATTTTCTCGGCTATCGAGCGCTGCGCGATCTGCTCGGCTCGCTGGGCAAGAGCAGCTACGGGCGGCACGACACGCGAGAGCAGGCCACCGGTGTCGAAACCACGGGCGCGCCGAAAGCCTACGAGTTCGGCGACACGCTGAATCTCGATCCCGCCAGCACGCTGCTCAACGCGGTACAGCGCGAAGCGCGGGAAAGGGACGAGCGGCGCCAGGCCGCATCAAGCGGGGACGCGGATCCGCATCCAGCGCTCCCTTCAATATCCGCGTGACGCACGAGGACCTGATGGTCGTGCAGGGCGAGTATCAAAGCTCGTGCGCGACCGTCCTCATGCTCGACTGCAGCCACAGCATGATCCTCTACGGCGAGGATCGCTTCACGCCGGCCAAAGCGCGTCGCCCTCGCGCTCGCGCAGCTGATCAAGACGCAGTATCCGGGAGACGCGCTCAAGGTCGTGCTCTTCCACGACTCGGCCGAGGAGATTCCGCTGGCGCGAGCTCGGACGCGTGCGCGTCGGTCCGTACTACACCAACACGCGCGAAGGCCTGCGCCTGGCGCGACGCATCCTCGATCGACAGCGCAAGGACATGCGGCAGATCATCATGATCACCGACGGCAAACCCTCCGCGCTGACGCAGCCGGACGGCCGCATCTACAAGAACGCCTTCGGCCTCGATCCCTTCATCGTCGCCGAGACGTGCGCCGAAGTCGCCGCCTGCCGCAAGAGCGGGATCATGATCAACACGTTCATGCTCGCGCGCGACTACGACTCTGGTGAGCTTCGTTCGACGCGTCGCCGAGATCTGCAAGGGCAAGGCCTACTTCACGACACCGTACACGCTCGGCCAGTACGTCCTGATGGACTACATGGACAAAGAAGACGAAGACGATCCATTGATGCGATTGCATGATTGCTGATTGCCGATTGATCGCAATTGGCGATCGCATTGCCGATCAATCGGTCGCTATGTCTGATCTACTGCCGCTCTTTCCTCTGCCGAACGTCGTCGCTGTTTCCCAACGTGTTTCTACCGCTGCACATTTTCGAGCCGCGCTACCGCGACATGGTCGCCGGACGCCCTCGCAGGCGATCGCCTGATCGGGATGGTGCTGCTGCAGCCAGGATGGGAGCAGGACTACGAGAACAGCAGCCGCGGCGTATGCCGGTGGGATGCTCCGGGCTGATCACGCACGTCGAGCGCCTCGAGGACGGGCGGTTCAACACTCGTCCTGCGCGGCGTCGAGCGCGTTCCGGATCCTCGAGGAGGATCATGAACGGCGGTATCGGCGGGCGATCGTCGAGCCGCTCATCGAACGGCGCCTGACCGATGAGGACCGCGACTGCCTCCGGAACCAGCGCGCCAAGCTGGAGTCGCTGCTCTCTCCTGCGCTTTCGAGCGGGGAACCCGAACAACGAACCACGGCGATGTCCGATGAGGATCTCGTCAACGCCCTGGCGCAGTATCTTTCCCTCGAACCGCTCGAGAAGCAGGCGCTCCTCGAGCAGCACGGTCTTCGGCACCGCGCCGAGTCGCTGGTCGAACTGATCGAGATGAAGATGCTGATCGCCAAGACGCCGGGGATGTCCAGCATCGCGCACTAACCAGCGGTTCTGAATCGTGTGAAGCGGTGCTCCAGCCGGCGCGCGATCGCTTCGATGACCTTTTCCCCGTGAAAGCGTCCGTTCTCGATGAAGATGGTGCCGGTGTCGACTCCGGCGATGGCTCCGCCGGCGACATAAAGTCCCGGCACATTGGTCTCGAATGTTTCCGGATCGTGCACGGGACCCTTCGCTCGGTCAGCTGAACGCCGGCGCGCACGAACAGATCGGTGTCCAGCACGATAGCCCACCAGCAGGAAGACGGCGTCGGCTGGCAGCTCTTCTTCCCTGATACTCTCGCCTCGGGTGTCGCCGTCCGGATCACGATGGATGTCGGCCGGATCTTCGTGAACGATGCTATTGAAGCGCGACGCGATCGATCCTTCCTTGAACCGGTTCTCGATGTCGGGCCGGACCCAGTGCTGATGGTCGACTTCCATCTCCGGACCGCGGTGCACGAGCGTGACCGACGCACCGGCGCGAAAAAGCTCGAGCGCCGCTTCGGCCGCCGAGTTGCCTCCCCACCGACGACCACGACACGCTTCCGGTAATAAGGATGGGGATCGGTATAGAAGTGACTGACATGAGACAGGCCCTCACCCGGAATGTTCAGCATCACCGGATGATCGTAGTAGCCGGTTGCAAAAATGACGGTGCGGGCGTGTCGCACACGCCTGACGCCGCGCGCTGAGCGCGTCTCCACAGAAAAGAGGTCTTCCTCTCCCTCCCGTCAGCCCTCCTGCCTTGCCAGCCCCTCCGGCCCTTTCGGACTCAACAGACGTCACGGTTTCATCGTAGGCAATCTGCAGATCGAACGTATCGACGACCTTCCGGTAATAGCGAAGAGCTTCGAGGCGGGTCGGCTTGTCGTACGGCGATGACGGACGGGAGCCCGCCGATTTCGAGGAGTTCGGGCGTCGTGAAGAAGACCATCTCGCGGCGGAAATCTGTAGATGGAGTTCACGAGAACGCCCTGTTCGAGGACCTGGTAGTCGAGGCTGCGGCGCTTGGCGGCAATGGCCGCCGACAGCCCGGACGGGCCGCCGCCGATAACAATCACGTCGCGAAGAGACATGCGGACATTTTAGGTTGCGAAAGCGGCTGTCAGCGGGGCCGGCCGGCATGGCCATCTGCCCCGCCTAATGCCCGCTCAGGCTTGCATCCGGCCCGTTGGCTGAAAGTGTGATCGCGTCAAGCCCTTCGTGTTCTCATGATTTACGGAGTTTTCACCGCAACAGGAGACAAAGTTCGATGCATCGACCAACCAAGCTAGACGTTGAGAAGGGGTCTGTCCATCGCCGCCAACGGTGCCTGGGTGGTTCTTCAACGGCTTGAACCAGATCAACCAGCGGCCGTCGTTCATACCGAAGTGGTCCGGACAAGCCGCTGCTGAAGTCGTACGAGAAGACGAAGCCGCCGCTCGGCTGGCCGCGCGAAACCGACTCGCTGTGCCCGACGTGCACGCGCGAGGCGCGGCAGGCGATTCTCGACGGCAAGAAGGACGTCAACGACCTGCTCGACCGAGAAGGTCGGCGAGATCAAGGCGACGATCCTCGGAGCGCGACGGCAAGATCCTGATGGTGAAGGACTGCCCGCTGCACGGCCACTTCGAGGACGTGATGGCGATCGACACCGACGTTCTTCAAGCACCTCGAAGAGGTGTTCCCGGGCCGCGACATCCGCGCGCACAACGACGACAAGCTGCACAACCACGGCAGCAGCACGATCCAGCACGGCCGCGGCTCGGTGCTGACGGTCGACCTGACCAACCGCTGCAACATGATGTGCGACCCGTGCTTCATGGACGCGAACCAGGTCGGGTTCGTGCACGAGCTGTCGTGGGAAGACATCAAGACGGTGCTGGACAACGCGATCAGCATCAAGCCGCGCCGGCAGATGTCGGTGCAGTTCTCGGGCGGCGAGCCGACGATTTCGCCGTACTTCCTCGACGCGGTCCGCTACGCGCGCAAGGTCGGCTACAACAGCGTGCAGGCGGCGACCAACGGCATCGAGTTCGCCAAGCGATCCCGAGTTCGCGAAGGCAGCGGCCGAAGCCGGCCTGCGCTACGCGTATCTGCAGTTCGACGGCATCGGCAACGCCGCCAACGCGCATCGCCGCGTCGGCAACCTGTTCGACGTCAAGCTGCGCGCGATCGAGAACCTGCACAGCAGCGGCGTCGACATCGTGCCGGTCGTGACGATCGTCAACGGCGTCAACAACGAGCAGGTCGGCCGGATCATCGAGTTCGCGCTCGACAACCCCAAGAAGATCAACTTCCTGTCGTTCCAGCCGGTGTCGTTCACCGGCCGCGACGAAGTGACGCCCGAGCGCCGCGCGGCGCAGCGCTACACGCTGTCGCACCTCGCGCACGACGTGAAGAACCAGACCGGCATCGGCGAGCCGGTCCGCGACTGGTTCCCGATCTCGTTCATGGGCAGCTTCACCGACTGGGCCGACGTGACGCACGGCGCCGAGAAGGAATTCGGCCAGCTGACCTGCGGCTGCCACCCGAACTGCGGCGTCGGCATGGCGATCATGATCGACAAGGAAACCAAGGAGGCCGTGCCGGTCACCGACGTTCCTGAAGGCGGAGCAGCTCGCCAGGGACGTCGCAGCAGGTCACCGACGCCGGCCGCGGACGCGCTTCTGGTCGGTCTTCGGGCATGGCGCTCGCGCTCGTCCGCAACTACGACTCGTTCAAGTCGCCGACGCACTTCAAGCTGACCGACCTGCTCAAGAAGTTCGACAAGACCTTCGGCGCGACCAAGTCGGCCGAGAAGGGCAAATGCGGCAGCGTCGAAGGCGACCGCACGATGGACGACATCGACGAAGCGCCGCGCGGATCGCTGGAACTTCCTGTTCATCGCCGGGCATGTGGTTCCAGGATCTCTTCAACTACGACTTCCGCCGCACCGAGATGTGCATCATCCCGTATGCCACGCAGCAGGGCGAAATCTCCTTCTGCGCCTACAACACCGGCATCGGCTGGCGGCAACATCATCGAGAAGATGCACATGACGGCCACGCTCACCAAGTGGTACGAGGAGCACGGCCGCCACGAGATCTTCGCCGGCAACAAGGCCGTGCCGCTGAACTCGACCGAGCACTCGCTGAAGCTGAACGAAGAGGCCGTCCGCAAGGGCGCGCCAGACCGACCTCGACGATCTCGGCATCGCCAAGAACGCTCGTGAAGAAAACTGAAGAACAGCAGCACGACGAAATGGCCAAGCTTTACCGGCAGCACGTGCTCAAGGAACAGCCGACGCTTCAGATTCAGGGCCTCGGAGCGGGAAGAAGAAGGAAGAACCGCAGCCGGTGCTTCACAAAGCCGACGGTCTAGGGCTTAGGGCTTAGAGAGCTCAGGCAAGTCGGAAAGGGCTGGCGGGAAACCGCCAGCCCTTTTATTTAACCGGCTTGGTCAGTGCCTCCTCGCCGGTTTGGGCGGCGAGGGGGCGGCACATGCTCGATCATCACGTTGCTGACGAGCGCGATCGGGCCGCCCGGTCGACGAATACGTGGCCGCGCCGTCGGGCCGATCGTACCATCAGCTTCTCGCCGAGAAGGCTCACCTGATTTTCGCGTCTCGGGAATGCTCGATCGTCATCGTGCTCGGTGCCGGTCGGCGCCACCGCCTTCACGCCGCCCGGGCCGGCGCCACCGCCGACTGCGATTCGACCGAGATCAGACGCTCTTCTGAACTCGCTCTGCGATCCCCGCCCGGCTCACGAGCGTGTTGTCCATCGTCAGGACGCCAATGGCCGCGGTGTAGCGGGCGAACGCGCGGTTCGTCTTTGATCTGCTCTTCGGAATAGGTGTGCCGGTTGTGCAGATCGAAGGTCAGCGTGACCGGCCCGTGCATGCGGCGGCAGCGCGAATCAGCACGCCGGCCGGCCGGATCGCGGCCCGCTCAGGATGTCGCAGAATGCGAGCTGCCTGGTGACGCCACACCGTTCCGAGCGGCGTCGGGCACGTCATCTCGAGGCGCCATCTTCATCGGCGGCGGCGGCGGTGTGTGGCGGCGCGTCGTGCGGCCGGTTTCTTCGTAGTCCGACGCCGACGCCGCGACAGCTGAGGCGACGAGCGCAGCAGATGATCGCCGGAAGCTCATGGCGATCAGTATGGCCGACTTCTAATCCTCTCCGATGCACGCGTAGCTCGGCCGGCACGCCATCGACGAACGGCGGAGCGGCGCTTCGCAGCTTGATGAGCTCGAGGAACTCCATGCGCGTGCGGGCGTTGTCGCGGAACGCGCCGAGCATCGCGCTCGTGACGGCGAACGAATTCTGCTTCTCGACGCCGCGCATCGACATGCACAGGTGCGTCGCCTCCATGACGACGGCGACGCCGAGCGGCGTGATCTTCTCGCGGATCGTGTCGGCGATCTGGTTCGTCAGCCGCTCCTGCACCTGCAGGCGCCGGCTGAACACGTCGACGAGCCGCGGGATCTTGCTCAGGCCGATCACCTTGGTCGCTCGGGATGTAGGCGATGTGGCACTTGCCGAAGAACGGCAGCAGATGATGCTCGCAGAGGCTGTAGAAGTCGATGTCCTTGACGATCACCATCTCGTTATAATCGACGGTGAACGAGCGCGTCGTTCAGCGACCGCGTCGATGTCCGCGTCGTATCCGCTCGGTCAGAAACCTGCAGCGCTTTTTCGACCCGCTTCGGCGTGTCGCAGCGAGCCCTTCGCGATCAGGATCTTCGCCGAGTTCCGCCAGAAGGCCGTCTGATCAGGTCTTGCATCCTTCTATTCTATATCTCCGGTTCTTGGTGCGGCCCTTCACGGACGAACGCCTGACGAACGTCTATGCAGACCGGGCCAACCTGGCCAGCGCGCGTCGCGCCGCCGACGCCTGGTCCGCCGAGCTCAAGGCGCAGCCTTCGTCGTTCGATGCGGCCTGGAAGCTCGCGCGCGCGCGACTATTGGCTGGGCAGCCACGCGCCGGAGATCCGAGCGCCGATCGTTCTCTCGAGTCGGGCATGGAGGCTGCGCGCAAGGCCGTCGCGCTCAAACCCGATCGACCTGAAGGCCATTTCTGGATTGCGGCCAACATGGGCGCGCTCGCCGAATCGTTCGGCTCTCCGCCAGGGACTCAAATATCGCAAGCCGATCCGGGAGGAACTCGAAAAAGCGCGCTCGCCATCGATCCGGCCTTCATGCAGGGGCTCTGCCGATCGCGCGCGTCGGGCGCTGGTACCTCAAGGTCCCGGGACTCTTTGGCGGAGACGACAAACAGGCCGAAGCACACCTGCGCGCGTCGCTGAAGTTACAACGACCAGATCACGATCACCGCATTTCTTTCTCGCGGAGCTGCTGATCGACAGCGGCCGGAAGGCTGAAGCACAGACCGGAGCTGCAGAAAGTCATCGACGCACCGCTGGATCCCCGGTGGACGCCCGGAGGATCTCGATTACAAGGCGAAGGCGGAAGGCGCTGCTCGCCAAGCTGAAATGAGCCGGCTTCGGGCTTTGGGCTGCAGGCTCGGCGGACTGATCGGCTTCAGGCTTGCGGCGGCCTATAATCCGCTTCGCTCAATGACACTCGCGCCGGGCGCCCAGCTCGGTTCATATGAAGTGATCAGCGCGCTGGGCGCAGGTGGGATGGGCGAAGTCTACCGGGCGCGCGACACAAAGCTCGGACGCAAGCGTCGCGATCAAGCTTCTTCCAGACACTTTCGCACGACGATCCCGATCGGCGTGGCTCGCTTCAAGCGCGAGGCTCAGATTCTCGCCGCTCTCAATCATCCGCACATCGCCGGCATTCACGGACTCGAAGAGGCGAATGGCAGCGCGTTCCTGGTTCCTCGAGTTCGTCGACGGTGAATCGCTGCGGCGGACAAGCTCGCAGGCGCGCTGGCCGGTTTCCGAAGCGCTGCGCGATCGCACGCCAGATCGTCGATGCGCTGGAGGCGGCGCACGAGCAGGGAATCATCCATCGCGATCTGGAAGCCCGCCAACATCATGCTGACCGCCGATGGTCGAGGTGAAGGTGCTCGACTTCGGCCTCGCGAAACACGATGCCGGGCGGGTCAGGTGACGCAGGTGGGCTCCACGCACTCGCCGACGCTGTCGATCGCGGCGACACAAGCCGGGATGATTCTCGGGACGGCGGCGTACATGAGCCCCGAGCAGGCGAAGGGCCGCCCGGCGGACAAACGGAGCGACGTCTGGGCGTTCGGTTGCGTGCTCGTACTGAAATGCTCGCGGGGCGACGCGCATTCCGACGGCGAGGACGTGACCGACGTCATCGCCGCCGTCGTCCGGGGCGAGCCGGACTGGGACAGGTTCCCGTCCGAAGTTCCCGCGCGCACATTCGAACCATCGTGAAGCGATGCCTCGTGAAAGACCGCAAGGTGCGGATCCCGGACATCGTCCGTCGTGCGGTTCATGATGAACGACGGTGCAGCCGGGTCCATAGGACCCGGTCTGCAAGGCGACTACGGGGTCGCCAGGATCCGGCCTACGAATGGACGCTACGGCCGAAGCACGTCGCCGACGCGGTGCGCGTGTTTGGAAAGCGGCGGCTGCCCTGTTCGCCCTGACAACAGTCACGGGCGCCGCGGTCGCCTATTTCGCGCCGTTCGGCCACGCCCCTCCGTCGCGCGCTTCCTCGTCTCGCCGCCGGAGAAATGGAACTTCATCGGGGCGCCCGGACGGCCGGGCGCGATCGCCCGCGTGTTCGCCAGACGGCGCAGGCTCGCGTCTTTACCGCGGCGGATGCTGCGGGCAAGACGCTGCTGTGGGTCCGCCCGGTCGACTCGCTGACCGCACAGCCACTCGTCGGCACCGACGACGCCGCATGGCCGTTCTGGTCGTCCGACAGCCGACAGATCGCCTATTCCACGCCGGGCAAACTCATGCGAAGATCGATGCCGGCGGCGGGCCTCCGCAGACGCTGTGCGCGCTCAGCGGCCCGACAATCCTGGCTCGCGGTGGCGCCTGGAACCGTGAAGGCTCGATCGTCTTCAGTAACGGGCCAGGCCACTCTTCCGCGTGTCGTCAGCCGGCGGTCAGCCTTCCCAGGCCACCAGTTGGCGACGGGCCAAACGGCCACGTCTTTCCCTCGTTCCTGCCGGACGGGCGCCACGTGCTGTTCTACACGCAGGGCACGACCACCGATGTCGCGGGGTATTTACGTGGCACTCGCTCGACACCGGCGAATCGAAACGGCTCGTCGGCGCCGACACCGGCGGCATCTACGCGCCCAGGAGTGGACACCTGCTCTTCGTTCGTCAGGGCACGCTGCTGGCCCAGTCGTTCAATCCGAAAACGCAGGCGCTTGTGGACGAGCCGTTTCCCGATCGCCGAGCGGGTCGAATTCGAACCCGGTTCCAGGCGCCGTCGCGTTCTCCGTCTCGGAGAACGGCGTGCTGGCATACGGAATCGGATCTGGTCCGGAGCGCAGGCCTCCAAATGGTCTGGGTGGACCGGCAGGGCAAAGCGATCGAGACGGTCGGTCCCCAAGGCAACTATCGAGGACTCGATCTCGCTCCCGACGGAAAACGTATCGCGACACATCGCCATGACGCGCACCGCGGCGGCGACATCTGGGTGTCGGAACCGTCGCCCGGCCCGACATCGCGGTTCACCTTCGACGCGCGTCGCAGGAGCACTCGTCGCCAATCTGGTCTCCCGACGGCAGCCGCATCGTCTTTGGCTCGCTCGGAGGCGGGAAGTGGGGCCTGTATCAGAAGGCGGCAAACCAGGCGCCGGCACCGAGGAGCAGCTGGTCGAGTCGGACGTTGCGACGCTTCCGTGAGACTGGTCTCCGGATGGACTGTCCATTGTTTACGTGAGCATCGATCCGAAAACGCAAAACGACCTGTGGCTGTTGCCGTTGTCAGGAGACCGCAAAGCGATCCCATGGCTGCGGACGCCCTTCAGGGAAAGCCATGGCCAGGTTTCTCCCAATGGGAAATGGCTCGCGTACAATAACTCCGACGAAACCGGCCCAAGCGAGGTCTACGTGCAGCCGTTCCCGGGTGGCGCCGGCAAGTGGCAGATCTCGACCAACGGAGGCTCGTTTCCGAGATGGCGCGGCGACGGAGGGCTTTTTCTACATGAGCCAGGCGACCAACGGGAGCTCATGGCTGTGGAGGTCAGGAGCGGGCGGCTCCGGGTTCGAGCGAGGGACGCCGAAAGAGCTCTTCGACTCCGGTTAGCGCTCAATTTACCGCACGAGGGAGGCGGGCCTTATCCACACACTGATGCCGTCTCGGCCGATGGCCAACGTTTTCTGATTCCCCGCTCGCCTCTGATCGACGCAGAGGTGCCGGATCGAGACCGATCGCGGTCGTGCCTCAACTGGGAGGTGGGGCTGAAGAATTAGCGTTCGGGTAGCCTGAAGCCCAAAGCCTGAAGTCTGCCACCGTCAGTGAGTATAGAATCCTCGACCGCTTTTCCTCCCCAGCCGGCCAGCGAGCACCATCCGCTTGAGCAGCGGCGGCGGCGCGTACGCCGGCTCGCGAAATTCCTCGAACATGATGTTGGCGATGTAGTATGTCGTGTCGAGGCCGACGAAGTCGAGCAGCGTGAACGGTCCCATCGGATGGCCGCATCCGAGCTTCATTCCCTTGTCGATGTCCTCGAGCGTGCCGAGCCCGTTCTCGTACGCGCGAATCGGCGTCGAGCAGGTACGGCACGAGCAGCCGGTTGACGATGAAGCCGGGACGATCGGGAGCGGTGATCGGCTCCTTGCCGATGGACTGCGCGAACGCGAGCACCGTCGCGATAGGTCTCATCGCTCGTCGTCAGCGCCGCGAATCACCTCCGACGAGCTTCATCAGCGGCACCGGGTTGAAGAAGTGCAGCCCGGCGAAGCGATCCGGACGCTTCGTCGCCGCCGCCAGCTCCGGTGATGCACAGCGACGAGGTGTTCGAGCAGAAGATCGTGTGCGACGCTCGACGACGCTTCTCGAGGCCTGGCATAGGCGGGCGCTTCGCGTCGAGGTTCTCGACGATCGCTTCGACGACGATGTCGCAGGACGGCGAGCGCGTCGAATCGACCGCTCCCGAAAGCCTGCCAAGCGTCGAGTCGCGCGACTCCGCCGTCACCTTCCCCTTCGTAACGCCATCGTCCAGGAACTTCCTGATGCGAGCCAGCCCTTGCTCGAGAACCGCTTTGTCGACTTCCTTGACGATCGTCTTGTAGCCCGCAGCCGCGCACACTTGCGCGATGCCGGAGCCCATCAACCCGCAACCCAGAACACCGACAGTCTTGACGTCCATGTGAATGTTTTCTCTCGTGTCTTCGTGATTTCATGCTGATCAGACCTCGCGAATGACTCTTGCGATGTAATCGCCGGTTTCGCGCGTGCCGAGCGATCCGCCGATATCCACCGGACCCTGGCGTTCGGCGACGGCCCGCTCGACGGCAGCTTCGATGCGCGCGCCTGATCGACCAGACCGAGGAAGTCGAGCATCAGCGCCGCCGACAGGATCGCGCCCATCGGGTTGGCGACGTTCTTCCCGGCGAGCGGCGGCGCCGAGCCGTGGACCGGCTCGAACATCGACGTCCGCCCGGGATGCAGGTTCGCCGACGCGCGCCATGCCCAGGCCGCCCTGCAGCGCTGCGCCGAGGTCGGTGATGATGTCGCCGAAGAGGTTGTTGGTCACGATGACGTCGAACTGCGCACGGATCCTGGACGAGCATCAACGCCAGCGCGTCGATGTAGAGGTGCGTGGCCTCGATCGACGGGTATTCGCGCGCTCAACTCGCTGGAACACGCGCTGCCAGAGCGCGTGCCCCTGCTGCATGCGCGTTGCTCTTGTCGGCCATGCAGACACTGCGCACGACGCGCGTTCTCGAGCGAACTCGAAGGCGTGCGCGGATGATGCGGTGCACGCCCTTGATAGGTGTTGAGCTCCGTCCTGCAATCGCGACTTCGTCGTCGGTGCCCGGCTTGAACCGGCCGCCGATGCCCACGTACAGGCCCTCGGTGTTTTCGCGGAAGACGACGAAGTTGACGTCGGCGCGGGCCGCGACTCTTGAGCGGACACAGACGCTCGTCGAGCAGCCGGACCGGGACGATAGTTGACGTAGAGGTCGAGCTCGAACCGCGTGCCGAGCAGGATGTCGCGCGCATGGCGGTTGTCGGGCACGCGCGGATCGCCGAGCGCGCCGACGAAGATCGCATCGAACTCGCGCAGGGTCGCATAGCCGTCGGCGGGAATGGTGATGCCGGTCTCGAGATAATGGTCTGCGCTCCACGGAAGGATTTCGAGATCGAGACGGCTCGCGAAGACATCGTCAGCCGCACGAACCGCTTTCAGCGCTTCGTTCGTGACCTCAACACCGATCCCATCACCCGGGATGACCGCTATGCGCATGATCCGGGGCCGCTGGAACCTTGACGTCATCGATCTGGGCTCGTTGCAGACGGCCGCTGAAATCGATGTAGATGGATTTCCATTCCGAGAAGACGTCCAGCGCCGCGGTGCCGGCTTCGCGGTGTCCATTCCCGGTGTTCTTGGTCCCGCCAAACGGCAGGTGCACTTCGGCGCCGATCGTCGGGCGCGTTCACGTAGAAGATGCCGGTATACAGATCGCGCATCGCGGCGAACGCGCGGTTGATGTCCTGTGTGTAGATCGAGGCAGAAAGTCCGTACTCCACGTTGTTGCCAATCTCGACGGCCTCTTCGAAAGACCGGCACGGAATCACCGAGACAACAGGCCCGAAGATTTCCTCCCGCGCGATGCGCATCGAGGAGCGCGACGTCGGCGAAGATCGTCGGTTCGTGAAAATAGCCGTGCGCGAACCGGTCCGAGGCGAGCGTGTGGCCGCCGCAGGCGAGCCGAGCACCCTCTTTGTTCCCGATCTCCACGTATCGGGCGACGGTCTCACGCTGATCGGCGCTGACCGACGGACCCATGTGCGTGGCGGGATCGAGACCATCGCCGACGCGAAGCGCGCGTGCCCTCGCGGCAAAGCGATCCAGAGAACTCGCGGATACGCGCTCGTGCACGACAACCCGGCTCGCCGCCGTGCAGCGCTGACCCGATCGTGCCAAAGCCACCCCAGAGGCAGCCTTCAACGGCGAGATCCAGGGTCGGCGTCTTCCATGATCATGATGACGTTCTTGCCGCCCATCTCGAGATGGACTTTCTTGAAGTCGCCGCCGTCTTCTCGGAAACCGTGCGGCCTACCGCTGTGGACCCGGTGAACGAGACCACGCGACACATCGCGCGAAGCGGCCAGCGCATCTCCGATCTCGGCGCCGCCGCCGGTCACGAAGTTGAGGACACCCGGCGGCAGCCCGGCCTCCTCGAGGATCTTGACGAAATTGAGCGCAGAAAGCGGCGTCAGCGTGGCGGGCTTGAAGACAACGGTGTTGCCGCACACGAGGGCGGGAATGATTTTCCAGGACGGGATCGCCATCGGAAAATTCCAGGGCGTGATCACCGCTGTGACGCCGAGCGGCTGCCGGACCGACATCGCGAACTTGTCGCGAAGCTCTGAGGGCACGGTCTGGCCGTATTGGCGCCGGCCCTCACCGGCCATGAAGAAGGTCATGTCGATCGCTTCCTGAACATCTCCGCGGGTCTCGTCGAGAATCTTGCCCATCTCGCGTGTCATGTCGCGGGCGAGCGATCTCCTTCCGGTCGGCGATGAGCTGGGCAGCGCGGAACAGGATTTCTGCGCGGCGCGGCGCGGGTACGCAGCCGCCAGCGTGTGAAGGCTCGTGCAGCGGCCTCGATCGCCTGTGCCACGTCGCGACGGTCCGATTGCTGGAAGACGCCGATGAGATCGCGTGTATCGGCCGGGTTGCGGTTTTCGAATGTGTTGCCCGTCGCCGAGGACACCCAGGAGCCGTCGATGAAATTCTGATACGTCATGGCGTCAGAGAGTGCCGTACCGGGCAGGATTGCCGCAAGCCGCGCAAGCGTGAACACCATGTCCTGGAATGGGTTACGGCTTCGTCAGTGTGTGCTCCTCGGGACTCGTTTATACGACAGTAGCGACAGGCGGTGCTGTAACGCTCAGCAAACGCGGTATTTGCCGGCGGGCTTAAATGGCATGGAATCTGTATTCCAAATAGGCGTCCGGAGGAGACGGACCAGGATGCTGAGCCAATCGATCCAGAAAGTCGTCATCGTCAACGGCACGGCAGAAATGCTGGAGACCGTGGAAGCGGCGCTGGACGCCGGGCACTACGACATCGTGTTTGTCGAATCCGGAGCGCACGCCTATACACAGATCAAAAACGTGCAGCCAGATCTCGTCATTCTGTGTCTGTGCTTGACCGACGGAGACGGGTTTCGCGTGCTCTCGATGCTGAAGATGGACGAGGAGACCCGCGATATCCCGGTGCTGACGTACACGACGGGTACGGGGACAGGAACTACTGTGCGAAGCGCGCGTGCAAACAGAGGAAGATCGCGCCCGTACGGTCCTCGGGCTCCGCATGAATTGATCTGCTATAGTGCCCGGGAATGGCACAGTCAGGAGACCCGTCCGCGTTCCAAGCGCGAAGACTTGCGCGAGGGAGAGCGGATTCAGATCCTGGGTGAGCTACACGGCGAAGTCATGGTGTTCCAGCCGATGGCGGTCAAAGAGATCAGCCGCGGCGGGGCACAGAGTCGAAACGAAGTTTCCCTCCAGCTCGATTCACTCCACGAACTGCGGCTGACGCTTGGCGATCGATCGGTGGTGGTCAAGGCGCGCGGTCGCGCACTGCAGCATCGTCGATGTCGATCAGGAACTGGTGACGTACAGGTCCGGCGTCGAATTCGTGGAAGCTTCCGACCGGGTGCACTCGGTCATCTCCGAGTTCATGGAGTCGATCAAAGACAGCCGGCGGGCGCTGTAGAGTCGGAACGGCGTCGGCGAACGCCGAGGTGTTCGAGGTAATCGCCCGATGCGATGCGTTCCGCCCGTCCGAGCGGAGCGTTGTAGAAGTAGACCCAGGCTTTCACCGGCAGGCCGTCGGGCAGCGTGACGTCGGTTTCAACGCGCGTGTAGAGGCTCGCGTCGGGTTCCGACGCGCTAAACCCTTCGGATTTCATCCAGCGCGCTCAGGACGGAGTCTATGTCCAGCATCTGGTGGACTTCGCCCCAGACGCGAGTGTCTGTCGCAGGAATGGCAGCCGGATAGATGCCAAGGTCGAAGAGCGCAGCGTTTATCCACCCGCGGCCGATGGGTACGAGCACGCGGTCGAGTGGTGCCCGCCAGGCCGCTGAAAACCACTCATGAGCGTGCCGTAGAAGAACACCAAATCTGTCATGGGCGGCGGAGGAAGGAGAGGCCCTCCACAGGGGGCCTTCCCTCTCCTCAAACTACGGCGGTCCAGGCGGTTTTATTTACCGGGGAGTCCGGTTTGCGGCGGCTTGGCCCAGCAGCTCAAAGACCGCCTCGGGCACGTCGAAGGACAGCGCGACGGTCTTGCCAGTACCGCCGAGCTGGAGCGATTGCACCATGGCGAGGATTTCTGGCTGGAACCAGCCTGCATCTTGGCGAGGGCGACAAAACCGCGGATGACGTCCCTGAGGTTCTCGGCTGCGGCCTCGTCCGGGCCTCGGCACGAAGCACACCGCTGATGCCGCCATTCACAGAGCCGGTCGCCGAAAACCACGTGATGGACGGAAGCCGCGACGCCAGATCGCCGGGTAGACGAGCCTGGCCCGCCAGCGCGTCGAATCGGCCAACCGCCCACACATTTCCGCTTTCGAGAGCCTCGACCAGGCCCATCAACTCTTCGTTGGCGGTCACGTTATCGCCGCCTCCGCGCAGATCCACGGCGTGGCGGACCAGCGGACTGCTACCGATGGCGAGGAGGCCGGGTTCGATGAATGCGACGGAAAGTCCTCGTGCCAGCCAGCGCGCGGTGAGCCGGCTGGACTGTCGGCGCGTGACTCCCGGGGTGCCGCGATCATCCGAACGCCCTTGTAGTCTTCGACGGTGGCGCCATGCTCGCGCATCAACGATTCGATCTTCACGTCATTGAAACGGCCACGGGCGAGGATCAGCCCCACACCGGGAACCCCAGACGAACCGTCCAGACTCCGGAGCGATACACGCGAGGACGCGGTCGATATCCGTTTCGATGTTGATGCCGGTTTGCTCTTCTGAACTCGCGTCGGCCGTTCGGCTCGTTCGGCAGCACCTGACGAGCGATGCTCCTGAGCTGAGACGTCATCACGTCAGTGACATTGGCGTATGCGACGAGCGTGGCATTTCGGGGGATGAACCGGAGCTCGTCGGGACCGCCTGCGCGAGTCAGCGCGTTTGTGGGAAATCCAACGAAATAGGCGACCAGACCAGTGCCAAGGCCCACCGCGAGCACGAGAGCGAAGTAACGACGAAATAGCGGGTCCTGGACGTCATGGTGTCCCCTCTGAGGGTCTAGACGAGCGTCTGTCCTACCGATGTTCCAAGAATTTTACTGCTCGAGCACATATTCGCGAGCCTCTACCGCCCGCCGCCGCAAGCCAGAGTGTCGCAATGGTAATGCCGGCCAGGGATGCCAGGCTCACCGCCACCGACGGCACCTCCTGAAAAATCTGCATCAGCACGCTGACGGCGGAGTCCTGGGGCATCGCATGCGGCACGAGGGCCTGCAGATAGTATGCGACCGTCAATCGCTTCGAGGTAGCCCGGGGAAGATCAAGACTCGCCTTCTCCCATCCGAACGCGAACACCAGCCCGACGACGAGAGGGCGCTTGACGCGAGCGCCAACCAGGGCGAAGACCGCGCCGTAGGCCGCCAGACCGGCCGCCAGCATTCCAAGGTCGGCAAGCAGCGAGAGGAACTCACCGCCGATTCCGCCGCCGGCTATCGGCACCACGAGGAAATACACGATCACCACAGAAGGCAGCACGAGCAGCACGGTGCACATCAGATACGCCAGGTAGCTTGCCAACGAGGATCGCGGCTCGCGGGATGGGCCGCACGAAGAGGTAGGTGATTGTCTTGTCGTCGATCTCGTCAGCAATGAGGGACGTGCCGTAAAAGACACCGAGCACCGGCACGATGAATACGGATGTACAGCAGCCAGATCATCATGCCGAACACGGCTGCCCCGCTGACCACGGCGCCGTTCACACGCGGCAGCGCGGCGAGCTGGAGAGCGAGCGCAAAGCGAATCGCCGCAGCAAGCAGCACCGGGCCGCCGACGAGAATGGCGAGAGAACACCGAACGCCGCGACCAGAGCATCTGCCCCAGCGACAAATCGAACACACGAATCGCTGAATTGAGGAATCCCGGTCTCGCGTTCACGCAGACCCCGTCGTCATGACTTCACCAGGTATTGAAACACCGCCTGCAGATTGTCGTCTGGCGAGGTCACCTCGTGAATGGCGCCTTGTTCACCCGAGGCGGCGATGGCGGTGAGACGCGCGTAGAACACGTCCGGATGCGCGGTCTGGACGACTATTGCGCCGTCCTCGAACTTGATGCTGAGCAGATCGTCGGCGGCCAGAAACTCGCGCGCGAGCTCGCGCGTGCGTTCCGCCTTGATGTAGACGGTGTGCGGATGGCTCGTCGATGAGGTCGCGAATCTGGTGGACGTTGCCTTCGGCCAGGATGCGCCCTGATTGATCAACAGGATGTTCGACGTCATCGATTCGATCTCGTGAAGGATGTGGCTCGAGACGATGATGCTTTTCCCGGCGCGCGCCCACTCTTTGATCAGCTTGATCGTCTTGCGGCGGGCGATCGGGTCCATGCCCGAGAGCGGTTCATCGAGGATCAGCAGGTCGGGATCGTGAACGAGCGCCTGAGCGAGTTTGACGCGCTGCCGCATGCCCTTGCTGTAGGCGCCAATCTTTTCCGCGCGGCATCGGCCAGGTCGACCAGATCGAGCGCATGCCTCGCCATCGTCGCCGCCTGCGTATCGGTGACGCCGTTCAGGCGGACCAGCGCCGTGAGCCATTCGAGTCCGGTCATGCGCTCGTAGAAGGCGTCCTGCTCCGGGCAGAAACCAATGCGCGAGTAGAGACCGGGATTTCTCCAGATTGGCGAGCCCAGAACCGCCAGCGCGCCTTTGCTCGGCTTGAGCTGCCCGGTTATGAGTTTCATGAACGTCGACTTGCCCGCTCCGTTCGGTCCGAGGAGACCGGTGATGCCAGCGGGAACGGTGAGCGTCACATCATTCAGACCGATCACCTGCCCGTGCCCACTTCGATACGTGATCGGCGGAGACGATCGCATCGCCGGCGATCATGCGACGACTTCCACCGCGCGCACGCGCTTCTCGAGGACGACGCTCGAAAGGCCAATCAGCAGGACCAGGACGAGGAGAGCAACCGGCCAGGGCGTGTTGTACTGGAGAGGCTGACGGAAGATGGCGCGGGCAATCTGGCTGAGATCAGCCTGCACGGACACCCACGCGACAGTCGAGCCGCCGGTGACAAACTGCAGCACGCCGAAAAGCGCCTGCGTGAAAGAAGATGAGCGAGGTATAGAGAATGCCGACATACCGGCTGCTGTTGGAGAGTGAGGAAAGCGCCAGCATGGAAACCGCCGACAACGGACGTCTCGATGAACGCCACGAGCGTGATCGCAGGAAAGAGATACAGGTTGTCGACCAGAAAGGTGAAACTGCCGGCGAAGAGCACCTGCACGAGAAGCAGCAGCAGTCCGGGATCCACGTGACGAGCAGAAGAAACGTCATCAGGACGGCGAGCTTGCCAAGCACGTACTCGGTCCTCGTCAGCGGCTTCGAGAGGTAGATCTGGAGGGCGTTCGCCCGCCGATCGTTGGCGATGAGGCCGGACCCGACGTAGACGGTGATGAAGAAACACGAAGATGCCCTGCTGCTCGAGAAACTCCCGGAACGTTTCGGGCGTGAGCGTCGAGAACGCATGCCTGGGGCAGGTTGGCCGACGCGTAAATCTGAAGCGCCCGGGCGAAAAACGGCATCCACGACGCGAGGAGCAGGCCGAGAAAGCGCGGCGTGTGATGAAGGTCTGATGCCTGCGCCCGCAATCACCAGCCACGCGCGCCCGCTGGCGATCTTGTCGCCGCCGTACCGCCGATATCCCTGGTCATGAATGGGCACGGCTTACTCCTCGCCCACTGCGTGCGCGAACACGTCTTCGAGCGTCGGCACGCTCGGCCGGAGATGACGCACCTGAACCTTCGCAGTTTCAGCGAGCGTAAAGAGTCGCCGCGCGCCGCCGTCTCCGGGCACGAAGACGCGCATGACGTCCTCGTCGGTCGCATGACAGTCGAGGCCCGGCCGCCCGCAGGGCGGCGATGAAGGTCTCGACTGCATCGTGCGTCTTCACTCGGAGTTCGTAGACCTGGCCTCGCGGCTGTTTGAGCTCGGCGATGGGTCCCGCGGTCGCCACCGCTCCCATGGTCCATCACCACCACGGAATCGCAGGTGTACTCGACGTCGGGCAGCAGGTGCGACGACAGAATCAGGTTGACGCCTTTGCTGTGCGCGAGATCGCTGCACGAGCTCCAGCATCTCGTCGCGTCCCTTGGGATCCATGCCGTTGGTCGGCTCGTCGAGGAACAGCAGATCGGGATCGTGGACGAGCGCCTGCGCCAGCTTGATGCGCTGCTTCATGCCGGTCGAATACGTCTCGAGGTTGCGGTACGCGCGCTTCGCCAAGGCCGACGTAGAACAGCACTTCGTGCGCGCGCTGCATGGCGTCGGCTCTGGGCAGGCCGCAGAGCTCCCCGCAGTAGGCGACGAAGGAAACCGCGTTCATGCCGGGGATGTGGGCATCGCTCTCCGGCATGTAACCGATGCGCGATCGAATCTCGAGCGGCGACGCGGCCACGTCGAGCCCGAGCACCCGCATCCGACCTGATCCGGGCATGACGAATCCAAGAAGCGCCTTCAGCATCGTGCTCTTGCCCGCGCCGTTCGGCCCCAGGAGACCCACGGCACCGGCCGCGAAGCTGGTCGTGACATCTCGAAGTGCCGCGTTGGAAGCGTAGGTCACGCTGACGTGGTCCAGGGTAACGACAGGCGGACGATCGGTCATCTCGATCAATATACGGACGTTCTAGGTTCTACACGTTCTACGTTCTGACGTTCCAGGTTCTGCGACCCTACAGATTTCCGCGAAGGCCGAGAGCGTCGGCTTCAGTTCGCATGAATCGAATCACGTTGCCGATGTGTTCTTCGAGAGGAAGGCCGAGCAGCTCCGAGCCCGGCGCGGATGATCCTCTCGCTTCACGCCTCTGGCAAACGCCTTGTCCTTCATGCGCTTGATCACCGACGAGGGCTTCGAGATCGAGCACGCTCTTGCTCGGGCGCACGAGCGAGGCAGCCGGTGATGAACCCGGCCATCTCGTCGCACGCGAACAGGGTCTTCTCGAGCCGGCTCTCGCGCGCGACGCCGCTGTAGTCGGCATGGGAGAGGATGGCGCGAATCACCCACTCCGGATAGCCCGTCTCTCTTCGGGATCTCGCTTCCGCGAAACGGATGATCCTCGAGGCTCGGCCAGCGCTCGTAATCGAAGTCGTGAAGCAGCGCCACGATGCCCCACTGGTTCTCATCTTCGCCGAACAATCGTGCATATCCGCGCACCGCGGCCTCGACGGCGAGGGCATGCTTGAGGAGACTCTCGCTCTTCGTGTACTCCAGTGAGCAGCGACCAGGCGTTCTCGCGTGTCAGTTCCATAGAAGCGTGCGCTCCACGACCGCAGGCGCGGGTCAACAGCCGGCGCCAAACATGGTAAGGTCGAGCCGCAGCATCTTATCCTCTGGAGCGTTTTGATGACGAATAGCACCGCCAGCGCCGGCGCCGCGACAACGCTCGATACGGAGTTCACGCGCGGCCTCGGTCTGTTCGATTCGACGATGGTCGTGGTCGGGTCGATGATCGGCTCAGGCATCTTCATCGTGTCGGCCGACATGGGTCGCTCGCTCGGCAGCGCAGGCTGGCTTCTGACCGCCTGGGTCGTCACGGGTGCTGCTGACGATCGTCGGCGCGCTGTCTTACGGCGAGCTTGCGGCGATGATGCCGCGCGCCGGCGGCCAGTACGTGTATCTGCGCGAAGCGTTCTCGCCGCTCTGGGGCTTCCTCTATGGCTGGACGCTCTTTCTGGTCATCCAGACGGGCACAATCGCCGCCGTCGCGGTAGGGTTCGCCCGCTATCTCGGCGTGCTGATCCGTGGAATCGCGAGGATCAATACCTGATCCCGCCGATTCACATCGGATCGTGCGTACGCCCTTTCGTTGTCGACGACGCAGATCGTCGGCGGTGCTGCTGATCGCGCTGCTGACGTGGACGAATACGCGCGGTCTCGAGTGGCGGCCGGATCATCCAGAATGTCTTCACCACGGCGAAGACCGGAGCGCTCATCGGCCTGATCGCCGTCGGCGTGCTCCTCGGATGGAATGCCACGGCGGTCTCGGACAATTTCGGCAACCTCTGGACCGTACGCGGGGCGGTGGACATCGTGCCGGGACTCTCGGCGGTGACGGCGTTCGGTCTGCTTCGTCGCGATCTGCGTGTCGCAGACCGGCTCGCTCTTTCTGCAGACGCGTGGAACAACATCACGTTCACGGCCGGCGAGGTCAAGGATCCACGACGCAATATTCCGCTGTCGCTGGCGCTTGGCACGATCATCGTCATCGGCCTGTATCTGCTCGCAAACGTCGCCTATCTCGTCACCCTGCCCTTCGAGGCGATTCAGCACGCACCGGCGGATCGGGTCGCGACTGCGACGTTGAACGCTATTTTCCCAGGCGCCGGTGCGGTGATCATGGCCATCGCCATCATCATCTCGACGTTTGGCTGCAACAACGGACTGATTCTGGCGGGAGCGCGCGCGTACTACGCGATGGCGCGCGACGGCCTGTTCTTCCGCTCGGTCGCGCAGCTGAACGACGCGAAGGTGCCAGCGTGGGGCCTGGTATGGCAGGGCGTATGGGCGTCTTTTCTCGTCCTGCCACGAACCTACAACGCAACCACCGGGGCGTACGGAAATCTGTATAGCAACCTGCTCGACTACGTGATCTCGGCTGCTCTGATTTTCTACATCCTCACAATCGCCGCGGTCTTCCGCCTTCGGCAAACGCGTCCGGCAGCCGAACGTCCGTACCAAGCTTTCGGGTATCCAGTGGTGCCCGGCGCTTTACATCGCCGGCGCGATCGTGATTCTGATCGTGCTGTTCGTCTACCGGACGGCCACGACGTGGCCGGGACTGATCATCGTGCTGCTCGGTCTGCCGGTTTACATTGCTCTGGCGTCCCCGAAGCTAGCCTCCCACCTGGACGCGCGACGCGCGAGGCGCGCGCGCGAGCCCTTGCCGGCCACCCTCGCTTGAATCGAGTGGAGCTCTTTGGGTGTCACGCTTGGCCAGTAGCCGAGCAAGTAGTGCCGGCTGGCATCTTCCCAGATCCGGCGCACGGCGGGCCGAGGATCGCTCGTAGCTTCAAACAGTTCTCCGCCGGTCGCTTCGACGATGCCTCCTGAGGAAGGACCGCCCCGGCGCGATACGAGGCCGTAAACGCTGACGTTCGCGCGTGCCGCGGCTGTAACGCGCTACGATCCATTTCTGCCACATCGAGGCGCAGCGCCCAGCGCCGCGGCTCCAGCATGTTGCACACCTGCGACGTGCCGATGCACCGAAGCACTTTGCGCCGGCGCCCGGAATCCTGGAATCGTTGCGCGCACGTTCGTCACGGTGCTCAGGAGATCTTCCATCGCTTGAAGCCCGTCGAATGGCACGGGGCTCGGCTGGTACTCGGCGATACGACCCACCGCCGATTCGACGTCGCCGTGCGGTTCATCGCTTCTGTTGGTGAGCCTGATCACGCTGAACTCATCGCCGGGGCCTGCGAACGCGGCGACGTAGTTGGCCAGCGCCTTGATCGAGTTGGCCGCCATCGGCGACATGCTCATGTCGTCCATCAAGCACGACGACAGATCGCCCATCGTCAAGTTTGGTGGAGCCGCCCGACGAGCACCGCCGGTGAATGTCTTGATGTCGACGGCTTTCCCGTCTTCCTTGATTTCAGAAGTCTTCGCGCCTCAGCCCCGACACGTGCTGGCCGCTGTGATCGGTGACGACGACGTCGATCTCCACGAGATCCACGCTTGGCTGCGGCGCAGACTTGCTGCGCAGAAACCGCCGCTCGCGGCAAGCATGGCCAGCGCCACTGCCGCTGCCGGGCGGACCATCACCATTCGCTTCTTCGGTCGACCGCCTTGTGAATCACGGTCGTGGCTTTCTGCGTGATGCGGTAGTCTGCCAGTTCACCGAGGCTCACCCACCGCGCGTCATCGGCGTCGGAATTGTGGCCCAGCGCGCCGCCGGAGGGTCCGGCAGGCAAAATCGACGATCACGAAGTGATAGACGATGCGGTCGTCGGGCGCGCGATCGATTCGATCGAAGACTTCGATGAGCGGGCCGACGATGACGTCAAGGCCGGTCTCCTCACGCACTTCACGCACGACCGCCTCATGAAGGGTCTCGCCGAGTTCAACCGTCCCACCCAGGAGCTCCACTCGCCTTTGAGCGGGGCGTGTCCACGCTTGACGAGGAGCGCGGTCTCCATCCAGAACGACCGCGCCAACGCCGACGACCGGCTGCGACGGAAAGTCTCTCACGCTCCCATTACCTTGACGACAGACGCGTTTGCATTCCGCTGGCCGTCGAACTCCGCGTAGAACACCTGCTCCCACGGACCGAGGTCGAGCTTGCCGGCGGTGATCGGCAGCATCACCTGATGTCCCATGATCGTGCGCTTCAGGTGCGCGTCGGCGTTGTCTTCGCCGGTCTGGTGATGACGATAGTTCAGGCCGGCCGGCGCCAGCTTCTCGAGCCACACCTGGAAATCGTGGATCAGGCCGTCCTCCCAGTCGTTCACGAAGACGCCGGCGGTAATGTGCATCGCCGAGACGAGCGCCATCCCCTCGGCCACTCCGCTCCGCTTCACGATCGCGGCGACCTCGTCGGTGATGCGGACGAACTCCTGGCGGTTCTTCGTGTTGAAGCACAGAGGTAGTCGGTGAAGTGATCATGAAGGTGGCTGGGTGCCTGGTTCAGGGTGCTAGAGCGCGAGTGCGGCATCGGCGTTCGAGATCGAGCGGCTGACGGTCATACCCGGCGCGGAATTTTCTGAGGCCCGGCGGCGGCGATCATTGCGGCGTTGTCGGTCGAGAGCTGGCAGGCTGGGCACGAAGGTCGGCATCTCGCGGCGCGTCGCCGTGCGCGTTGGAGTTCTGCGCGCAGCCGGCTGTTCGCCGACACGCCGCCCGCAATACCGATACTCTTGCGCCTGATACCGGCGCGCGCGCGTCGAACGTCCGCTCGATGAGCGCCGTGACGACGATGCGCTGAAACGTCGCGCAGATATCAGCGATCTCCTGCTCGCCGAGCGGCGGTACGCGCCTGACGGACGTGCCGCAGGACTGCCGTCTTCAATCCGCTGAAGCTGAAATCGAGATCGCCCTTCAGCTGCGGCGCGTTGCGATCGGCATGCGTCAGCCGTGTGGTCGGCAGCTGCAATCGCGCGATCGTTGCCGCCGTCCGCGCCAGCCGATCGACGACCGGACCGCCCGGATAGTCCGAGGCCGAGCAGCTTGGCGACCTTGTCGTACGCCTCGCCTGCCGCATCGTCTCGCGTGCGGCTGAGCAGCTGATACGCGCCCGGCCGCTCGACGAGATACAGGCTCGTGTGACCGCCGGACACGACGAGCACGACCGCCGGCAGCGGCATCTCGCCGTTCTGGAGCACGAGCGATTCGATGTGGCCGGCCAGATGATGCACGCGCGACGAGCGGCAGGCCGCGCGGCAGCGGCCGCCGCTTTCGCAAACGACGACGCCGACGCAGCAGCGAGCCGACGAGGCCCGGCCCCTGGGTCACCGCGACGCGCGCCGAGATCGCTCCAGGTCGCGCGGCGCTTCCTCGAGCGCGCGTTCGACGACGCCGCAGATGTCGCGGATGTGCTGCCGCGACGCGAGCTCCGGCACGACGCCGCCCCACTCGCGATGAATCGGCACCTGCGAGCGCGATGACGTTCGAGCGGATGGCCCACGGACGCGCCGCGGTCGCCGGTCTCTTCGACGACGGCCGCGGACGGTTTCGTCGCAGGACGTTTCGATGCCGAGAATGAGCATGACGTCCAAAGGGCGGCTCTGAAGACCCGGCCTACAGCTGGCTCTCAGCTGCGAGCGACTGCCTCACCTCGAACGCGCGCCTGAGCGACTCGCGTGCGGCGCGGAAGATGCCGCGTTCGGTGATGATGCCGGCGATCAGAGCGGTGCGGCGTGACGTCGAACGCGGGATTCCAGACGTGCGCGCCTTCGGGCGCGAGCTGCGCGCCGCCGACGTGCGTCACCTCGCGCGCGTTTCGCTCCTCGATCGGAATGTGCGTGGCCGTCCGGCGTCGTTCAGATCGATCGTCGAAAGCGGCGCGGCGACGTAGAACGGGATCCGGTGCTCGCGCGCGAGCACGGCGACGGTGTAGGTGCCGATCTTGTTGGCGCGTGTCGCCGTTGGCGGCAATCCGGTCGGCGCCCACGACCACGAAGTTCGACCTTGCCCTGACGCATCAGCGCGCCAGCCATGTTGTCGGTGATGACCGTCGTCTCGATGCCGTCGCGCACGCAGCTCCCACGCGGTCAGCCGCGCGCCCTGAAGGAACGGCCGCGTCTCGTCGGCGAACACCGTGACGCGCTTGCCCTGCTTCGACGGCGCCGCGGATCACGCCGAGCGCCGTGCCGTAGCCGGCCGTCGCGAGCGCGCCAGCGTTGCAGTGCGTGAGGATCGCGCGCGTCGGCGGGCACGACCTCGGCGCCGAACGCGCCCATGGCGCGGCAGCTCGCGACGTCCTCGTCGTGAATCGCGTCGCGCTTCGCGCGTCGAGCCGATCCTTGATCTGGTCGACCGACTCGCCGGCCTCGGCGCCGCGTCGGCGAAGCGATCGCTTCATCCGCTCGATCGCCCAGAACAGGTTGACGGCCGTCGGCCGCGTCGCACGCCATCAGCTCGCAGAGTCTTGTGGAACTCGGCCGCGAACTTCTGCGTGCCGGTCGCCTTGCTCTTGCGCATGCCGAGCGCGATGCCCATGCGCCGCCGCGACGCCGATCGCCGGCGCGCCGCGGATGACCATCGTCTTGATGGCGCGCGCGACTTCGCGGCGCCGTCTTGCAGCGGACGTAGACTTCCTGCGCCGGCAGCTTGCGCTGGTCGATCATCACGATCGCGTCGGCTTCGCGGCGATGGTAGGCAGCATTGGTCAATTCACTAATTCTAATTCTGGATCGTGCCAGCTAGCCGGCGCGTCGAACGGCATCGGCAGCAGGTCCTTGAGTCCTGCACGATCCTTCGCTTCTGTCGAGGTTGGCGAGCAGAGACCTGCGAGGTCGCCGCCGAACTCCCACAGGATCTGACGGCACGCGCCGCACGGCGGCGTCGGCTCCGCAGTGTCGGCGACGACGGCGATCCGCGCGTGAACGCGCGATGGCCCTTCGCGAAGCGCCTTGAACATCGCCACGCGCTCGGCGCAGATCGTCAGGCCGTACGTCGCGTTCTCGACGTTGCAGCCGGTGATGACGGTGCCGTCGGCCGTTTCGAGCGCCGCGCCGACTTTGAAGTTCGAGAAGCGCGCATGGGCGTGCTCGCGCGCCGCGCCGCGCGGCAGTCGATGCACGATCGAGCTCAGAGGCCGCGCAATGATGCCCTCCAGCAGCGCGATGAACTGACCGCGGACGCGTCGCGCCGTTTCCATCACCTCCGCGTGGTCGAGCGGCTGCGGCAGCACGCCGGCGGCCATGTTGGTGATGCACGAGATGCCGAGCACCTCCGATGCCCATGTGACGGGCGACAATGCGCTTCCGGCACGGTGGACATCCCCACCGCGTCGACGCCGATCGTCCTCAAATATCGGATCTCCGCGGGCGTCTCGTAGCTGGGCCCCAGCAGCGCCGGCGTAGACGCCGTGCAGGCACGGAGCACTCAGCTTCGCGGCCCGCCTCGTCCGGCGAGCGCTGCGCAGACGCTGCGAGTAGACCTCCGGTCATGTCGGGAAACCGCGGGCCGAACCGTTCGTCGTTCGGGGCCGACCAGCGGATTGCGCGCCCATCAGGTTGATGTGATCGTCGATCACCATCAGCGCGCCCGCCTTGAACGCTCGTGTTTGACGCCGCCGGCCGCGTTGGTCAGGATCAAGCGTCTTGACGCCGAGCAGCCCCATGCACGCGCACGGCGAAGGTGACCGTCTCGGATCGTGCCCTTCGTACAGGTGCGACCGTCCCGCGAGCGCGGCGATCGCCCTGCCTTTCGCCGTACCGACGACGAGCCGGCCCTCGTGACCGATGACGCTTCGACGCCGGCCAGTGCGGCAGATCGTCGTACGGCATCGAGCGCCGCGTCCGGCGAGGGCATTGGCAAAGTCGCCAAGACCCGAACCGAGCACGATCGCGATCGTCGGGACGGTCGCGGACTTCGCCGCGAACCGCGTCGGCGGCCTCCTTGATCTTGATCGTAGTAAGTCCATCACAGAAGGAAGCCCGCGATGGTGGCGGTCATGAAGTTCGCGAGCGTCCCGGCGAACATCGCGCGCAGACCGAGCCGCGCGAGATCGTGGCGGCGGTTCGGGCGCCAGCGCGCCGATGCCGCCGATCTGGATGCCGATCGAGCTGAAGTTCGCGAAGCCGCAGAGCGCGAACGTCGCAATCGTGAACGACTTCGGATCGAGCGACGCCTTCAGCGGCCCGAGCTGCGAGTAGGCGACGAACTCGTTCAGCGCCATCCGCGTGCCGAGCAGGTTGCCGATCGTCGGCGCGTCGCGCCACGGCACGCCCATGCTCCACGCCACCGGCGCGAACACCCAGCCGAAGATCTGCTGCAGGCTCAGATGCGCCGCCAGCGCCGCAGGCACGCGCAGTTGACCAGCGCGACCAGCGCGAGGAACGAAATCAGCATCGCGCCGACGTTGAGCGCGAGGTGCAGACCTTCGCCGGTGCCGCGGCCGGCCGCGTCGATGACGTTGACGTCGGTCTGCTCCACCTCCAGCCGCACCGTCCCCATCGTCTTCGGCACTTCGGTTTCGGGCACGAACATCTTGGCCATCATGATCGTGCCGGGCGCCGTCATGATCACCGCGCGTCAGCAGGTGCTTGCGCCTCGATGCCGAACAGGATGTAGGCCGCCATGATGCCGCCCGGAGATGTGCGCCATGCCCGAGGTCATCACCGTCATCAGCTCCGACTGCGTCATCTCGGGCAGGTACGGCCGGATCGTCAGCGGCGCTTCGGTCTGCCCCATGAAGATGCTGGCCGCGACGTTCAGCGACTCGGCGCCGCTCGCCTGCATCACGCGGTGCATCAGCACGGCGAAGACGCGGACGACGACCTGCATCACGCCGAAGTAATAGAGGATGGCGAAGAGCGCCGCGATGAAGATGATCGTCGGCAGCACCTGGAACGCGAAGATCACGGCGTACTGCGCGCCCTCGGCCCGAGCGCGCCGGTCATCGACGCGGCCCCAGACGCGTCGCTGTCGCCGAGCGGGCCGAACACGAACGCGGCGCCGACGCCGGCGAAAGCCCGAGCAGCTTGTTGATGCCGTCGCCGAGCGTCGCGAAGACGCGCTGGCCGATGCGTCGTCTTCAGCACGATCAGCGCGAAGACGACCTGCAGCCCGACAGGCCCCAGGCGACCGTCGTCCAGTTGATGGCGCGGCGGTTGGTCGAACACGGCACCGCGATGCGCGAGAATCACGAACGCGCCGAAGATCGGCTGCAGAATGCCGAGCATCAGCGACACCTCACCGACGATCAGCGGGTCGACGGCGGTGGCGCTCGTCGCCGATGGTGATGGCGCGCGCCGCCGAGCGCGAGCGCCGCGTCCAGCCGGCGCGCGATCGCGATAGTGCAGCCTCGAGCATCGGATCGCCGGCGCGCACCTCGGTCGCCCGGTTTGGCGAGCACCATGATGCCGACGGCCGGATCGACCGGGTCCTCGACGCGATCGCGGCCGGCGCCGAGCGCGACCGACGCGCGGCCGACCGAGCTCGGCGTCGAGCCGGTCGACGTAGCCGCCGCGCGCGGCGCGCGACGACGTGCCGCTCGGGCGCCGTGCGGCAAGCGCGCTGTAGTCGTCGACGACGCGCGGATCGCCGCCCTGCGCCTCGATGATCCGGCGGAATCGCTCGAGTCCGGCGCCGGAGGCGATGGCGCGCCGCGCACGCGCGCGTTCGCGTCGGCACGGTCCGTCGCGCACGCGGCCGAGCACGAGCATCCGCGCGGTCAGCTCGACGGAGACGTCGATCAGATCCGCGGGCCGCCGCCCTTCAGCACCTCGATGCACTCGATCACTTCGAGCGCGTTGCCGACCGGCGCAGCCGAGCGGCGCGTCCATGGCGGTGATGATCGCCTCGGTCTTCACGCCCGAGGCGTTGCCGATCGAGACGAGCGACTCGGCCAGCCGCCGCGAGTCGGCTTCGGTCTTCATGAACGCGCCGCTGCCCGGTCTTCACGTCGAGCACGAGCGCGTCGATGCCTTCGGCGATCTTCTTGCTCATGATCGACGCGCTGATGAGCGGAATGCTTTCGACCGTGCCGGTGACGTCGCGCAGCGCGTAGAGCTTCTTGTCGGCAGGCGCGATCTCGCGCTGTCTGGCCGATCATCGCGCAGCCGGCTGCGCGCAGCGCCGCCTTCATCTCGTCGAGCGACAGGTTCGACGCGAAAGCCGGGAATCGCTTCGAGCTTGTCGAGCGTGCCGCCGGTGTGGCCCAGGCCGCGGCCCGACATCATCGGCACGGGCACGCCGCAGGCCGCGGCGAGCGGCGCGAGAATCAGCGACGTCTTGTCGCCGACGCCGCCGGTGCTGTGCTTGTCGACCTTGACGCCCGGGATGTCGCTCAGATCGACGCGGACGCCCGAGTGGACCATCGCGTCGGTGAGCCACGCGGTCTCCTCCGGCGTCATTCCGCGCAGCAGAATCGCCATCAGCAGCGCCGACGCCTGATAGTCGGGCAGCGTGCCCGCCGGTCACGCCGTCGACGAAGAAGCGAATCTCCTCGCGCGGCGAGCGCGCCGCCGTCCCGTTTCTTCGATGATGATGTCGACCGCGCGCATCGTGGCGGGCAGTATACTGCGAGAGTCCATGACCCAGGCTTCCCAGCTTTCCCCGGAGCTGGCCCGGGGCGTGCTGCAGCTGGCGCAGGCGCCGCTCTGGTCGCGTCGGCCACGCGAACTGACGCTCTACCCGCCTGAACACCCGCTTCGGTCGCCGCTGTCGGTGACGGCGGCTGTCCGAGACGATTCGCGAGCCGTCGCTTTGGCAGCGCCATCTTCTCGATCGGCATCACGCCCGACACGCTGCTGATCAGAAGGCGCCGCCGCCGATCGAACGCAGCAGGCGCCATCGCCGACGCCGCCGCGGCTGCTGCACGACTGCGACATCATGCAGACTCACGTTCATCGGCGACGTGCCGCGCAGAACGCCGTCCACGCGCTGCTCGACGTCCTGACCCTCGATGCCGGCGGATCGCCGGAGCCGCGGCGGGCCGCGCGCCGATCTGGACAGACCGAAGGCCATCGCATCGATCGCGCATCGAACAGATCGATTACGCAGAAAGTCCTCGCGCGCGAAGGCAGGCCGCTGCCGCGATGCCGAGCCAGAAGCGCGACGATCTGTGGCGGTCGATCGTCATGTCGATCGCCGGCGGCCAGGATCACGCGCAGCTCGACGAACGCTGCGCAGGAAGCGCCTGCTCGCCATCGCGCAGGCAGTTCCATGGACATCGGCGACCTGCGCGACTCGCCGTCATGGCACCGAAGTGCGCGCCGGACGGCTCGCCGATGGTCACCTCTGCAGGCCGCGACGCGTGCTCGCGGCCTTCCGCCACCTGACGGGCATCGTGTCGGTGATGTCGCCCGAGCGCGTGCCGACGGTGATGAACGAACCTCGCGGCGGCGGCGCCACGCACGGCTCGATCCGCACGTCATGATGCAGGTCATGCAGACGGCCGACGATCCGACGCCGGTCGGATCGCGCGTCGTCCGCGGCGTCGCCGCGGCGTTCGACGATGCGAAGGTCGCGCAGCTGCTCGCGACGGCGCTGGCGCTCGACGGCAGCGCATCCGATCGGCTCGCCACCATCTTCAACACGATCGCGCCCGACGAGGATCGCAAGCGCCGCGTGCTGACGCTGACGCGGAACCTGCTCAGCGAAACCGATTTCGGCCAGTCGGGGCAGTTCCAGCGTCCTCTGGTCGTCGATGGAAGAGCTGCTCGTCTCGCTACGAGCGACACAGCCGTTCGTGTCGCGAGACGTTATCGCAGCGTCGCTCGACGGCGTCGGCGGCGCGGGCCGAACGCATGGCGGCTCGATCGACCTGCCGCCCGAGCTGACGGAGTGGATGGTGAACGCTCGGCCAGGCAAAACGTCAGAGCCTCTGTCGGTCCAGCTGCTGATCGACCTGCTCGACGATCGAGCGCGACGACGCGTCGGACCGCCGGGCAGATTGCCGACGACATGGAGGCGCTCGCCGAGGATCTGCTGATGGCAGGCGCCTACGACCGATGCGCAAGACCGGTCACCACGGACGCTCGCGACACGGGCCGGCCAGCCGAAGACGGCATCGGACGCGACGCGTGCCGGCGCGCTGCTCGACCGCCTCGGCGAATCGCTCGCGATGCGGGAAACCGCGGCGTTGATCGGCGACGTCGACGAAGCCGGCTGGAGTTCCATCCGAGAGATCGTCTCGCTCGTCGGCGCCGCGTCGGTCGAGTCGCTCAGGCACGTCGTCATGGTAGAGACCGAGACGACTCGCTTCGACGCGCGCGTCAGAGGATCTGATCGTCGGGTTTCGCGCGCCGGCCGTCTCGACGGCTTGCGCCGCTGGTCGACGACTCGCGCTGGTTCGTCCAGCGCATGGCGGCGCGCCTCGCTTGGGCGCGATCGGGACGCCGGAAGCCGTCCGTTCCGCTCGTCAGCCGCTGCTCGGCAGCGACCGCGTGTCGCGCGCGATGCCGTGGCCGCCCTCGGCGCGATCGACGATCCGCCGGCGGCCCGGGCGATCCACACCGTGCTGCGCACGGCGACCGGCGACCGGCGACCGCGGTCGTCGAAGCGCTGCGTTGCCGATCGCGATCCGCGCGTCGTCCCGATGCTGGCTGCATCGTCGACGAAAGCGAGCCGCTCGGGAAGAGATCACGACATCGTGCTCGACGACGGTGACGGCGCTGGGCACGCGTCGGGCAGCGAACAGGCGGTGTTCCCGCGCTGGCCTCGCTGGTCCTGCGGCGCGGCTTTTTTGGCAGACAGAAAGCTGCGGGCGCTCAAGGAAGCGTGGCGTGGACGCCCTGAAGCGGATCGGCGGCCCGCAGCGATGACCGCCATGCGACGATGCGAGCAACCAGACGGGCGACCGCATGCTCAAGAAGATCGTCGCGCTGCCGAACGCATCGATGGATATCAGACGAGTCCGAAGAATCTGTCCGGCGGCTCGCCGCCGGCCTTGCGCGGCACGGAAGCTGTACGCGCCGAACCATCCGCTCGTGCTGGAGCGTGGCATCGACGCTCGCGACCGCGGCGGCTACCGAAGGCGCTGCAGGCAGCGCCCTCGGTCGTCGTCGGCTTCATCGGCGACGAGGTCGTCGTCAACGCCAGTGCGTCTGCCGCGTGGATCGCGCGGCGCTCGTGGGATTCGCTCGCGACCTGCGCGAGCGCGGACATCGAGAAAGATCACGTTGACGCGCGGGCTCACGCGCGACGAAGTGCGCAGCCTCATCGCACGCCTTCGAGCGATCGCGCAGTCGCCGGTGCCGGTCGCGGACCGCCTGAACAGCCGAGGGCGTCCGTCAGCGTCACGCTCGGCCGAGTCGTCGTCGAGGAAGTCACCGACGATCAGGCCGGCATCGCCGCGCGCGCCGGCGTCTACTGGCACGGCGGTCGAGACGGCCGGAGAACGCTGTGGAACGCCGCCAAGGCCGGCGATCAGCCCGATCCCGGCGCGGCGCGCAAGATCATCGACGGCCTCGCGCGCGCTCGTCGCCGCAGGATCGCACGTCGCTGATGGCGCTGACGGCGCTGAAGAACTACGACAACTACACCTTCACCCACATGGTGAACGTGTCGGCGCTGGCGATGGCGCAGGCGCGTGCGCTCAACATCGAAGGCACGCTGCTCGCGGGAGTTCGGGTTTGCGGCGCTGATGCACGACATCGGCAAGGTGCAACACGCCGCTCGAGGTGCTGAACAAGCCGGACAAGCTGACGAAGGAAGAATTCGACATCATGAAGCGCCACGTCGTCGACGGCGCGCATATCCTGCGGCGGACGCCGGAGATGCCGGCGCTCGCGCCGATCGTCGCCTTCGAGCACCACCTGAAGCAGGACCTCAGCGGCTACCCGGAGAAGATCGGCAGCCGGAAGCTGAATCTCTGCACGATGATCGTGCAGCATCGCGGACGTCTTCGACGCGCTGCGCAGCAACCGCGCCGTATCGCCAGGGCCTGGCGACCGACGCGCATCGCAGCGATCATGGGCGAGCAGGGCAACCCGGCGTTCAATCAGCGTGCTGCTGAAGCGCTTCGTGAACCTGATGGGGCTGTTTCCGGTCGGCAACCTCGTGCGCCTGAACACGGACGAGCTCGCGGTCGTCACGCGCCGAACACCCGAACGGATCCGTTCCGGCCGCAGGTGAAGATCATCTCGAACCGGAAGGGCGAGATGCCTCGAGGAGCCGCTGCTCGCCAACACGCTGGGAACGCGACAGCCGCGGCGATCACCCGCGCGCCGTCGTCGAGGCCGTCGATCCCGAGTCGGTCGGGCATCGACCCGCTGACATATCTGTGATGGCAGTGAGTCGATGACGCTGCCTGAGCCGCTCGCGCCGGCAGACGACGGCCAGGCTCATCGAGTTCGCGCGCGGCCTGCAAGGTGCGGCGCGGGCGGTCACGCTCTATCCGCTCGCGTCATCCGCACGATCGTCGCCACACTCGGACGCATCGTGCAGTTCACGTCGCGTCGAGAGCCTCGCTGCGTCCGCTGAAGATTACGGTGCTGCCCACGACAGCGTCCGCGCTCAACGGACGCGCCTGCCCGTCGCGGCCGGATGCCGTCGCTCGGTCGAGCTGGCAGCGCTCCTTCACGATCATCCTGATCGGCGAGCTCGCCGATCCATCCGGGCGGCGACCTCGATGCGTGGCGAACCTTCCTGCTCCTGCTCGGCCGCTCGCCTGGATCGGTGTGCGCGCCGAGGGAGGCATCTCCGCGCCTGGACGACGACCGCCGGCAGTCACATCGACCTGCGGGAAATCGATTACGCCGCAGGTGCTCCGCGAGCGCAGGCCGAGCCAGACGGCGCACCTGGGACCAGCATTCATCAAGAACTGCCTCGAGGGCGACGACGGTGTCGAGGACTCGACGAGGAAGCGACGATGATGCTGCTCGAGATCGCGATCACCGGCGACGCCGAGCAGCTCACCGAGCTGATGACGACGCTCGAAGGCCGTTCGATCGGGCGCCAGGATCAACGCGTCAGGCCAAGACGAGCGCGGTCGTCGAATGCTGCAGGGACATCGTCGGCGACGCCTCGAAGAAGCCAAGCCCGACAGAGATCGACGCATCCTCCTGCAACATATGGCGACAGCTACGGCCGCGCTCTCACCCGACACGATGGTCTGCGCTGCTTCTGCCGCAGCTGCAACGATCAGGACGAGCGATGACCCGCAGCTGATTATCGGCGTCGTCACGCATGTCGCGATCGACACCAATCATGCGAAGTTCGTGTCGCGAAACGTCATCGACGACGGCGCCGAGCCACCGATCGGCTCGCAGCAGGCGTTTCAGACGCTGGTTCAGGACACCGAGGATCAGCGGACGGCATGCTGACCACTGGCGCACGACCGATGCGTCTCGTCTCAGCCACGTTGGCAGCACAGCAGGGTTCGAAGACGTCTGGAACAGCGTGGCCGGAAGGCTGCTGACGTCGTACTCCGACAAGCCGTACTGTCTCCGGTACGATACGCGCGTGCAAGCTCTCGCTGGCCACGCGACGCAGCGCCGTCGACGTCGAGCACCGGCAGCGACGATCCGCCCGATCGCGTCGAGCGGCGTGGCTGGCGACGGTGGCGACGAGCGCGAGCTGCGCACGCTCGACCTCACGCTCCTGCTCGACCTGCTCGTCATCGAACAGCGAAGACGACGCTGAGGCGGCGCTGACTCCGGCCGGTCGTGCGCGCTGCTCGAGGATCTGCATGCTCGTCGGCGATTTCGACGCCGCCGCGCTCAGCTCCTCGGCCGTGATCATTCGGGAGTCTGCCGAAGCTGGATGCTCGAAGGAGCGCCAGCCAGCATTCGCTCATCGCCATCGACATGCTCGTCTCCGGGTCCGATGATGCGTCACATCGTCGCGCATCGTCGGCGACGATGGACGACGACGCAGTTCGATGCGGCATCAAGGACGATGTGCCTGTCGCTCGGCGAAGAGCTCGATCCGGCCGCTGGCTGAAACGCTATCGACCGATGTGAGCGACCGCATGCACGCGGGATCGGCTGTCGCAGATCCTCGTCGCGATTCGGCACCGACCGGGCGCCGGCACGGTCGAGCGCGCTGAAGAACTCGGAGAACCCGGCGCGTGCGGCGCACTGGCGATCATGCTGCTGCGCGAATTTGGAGGCGACAGAGGCGCTGCCGGAGCTGACCGAGATGCTGAGAGATCGGTCGCCGCAGATTCAGCGCGAGGCGGTGCGCGCCATTCTGAATATCGGTTCGCGGCGCGCCTTCAGGTCCTCCAGAGCGCCATCACGCACCGGCTGACCGAGTCGCGTGAAACGATCAGCAGAAGTCGCTCGCTTCGGTGCGCGACGATCGCGCCGCGCCGATGTTCGGCTTCATCATCTCGCCACGTCGATCACAAGGCGAGTTTCTGCCGCTCTATCTCGCGCGCGATCGAAGCGCTGGGCATCGCTGAAGTCTCCAGACGGTGTGGAGTCTTTGCGCGAAGCGCTCTATCAGGGGCAGCGTGGTGGGCGCCCCGGCCGGACGGCTCCGCTGCGATCGGCGGCCGCGGCATCGCTGGCGAGAATCGCGAACGCCGGAGGCGCTCGAGGTGCTCGAGCAGGCGTTGTCCGCCGGTCCGCGCGGGACAGTGCGGTCGGCAGTTCGTCCTCACGATGACTACGGCCCGTTCGCGGCTAGAAACCGAGATGAGAGGCGCATGACCACCCCGTCACGCAGCGCAGTCGCCGACGAACTGCTCCGGCGGTTTGCCGCCGCTCTGCGCGCCTCGCAGCTCTATTCGAAGGGCCACCCTGCTCATCACGCGCAACCTCCGGTGCGCTCCTTGCGGCCCAGATGGAGTCGCTCCACGGAGCGAGCCGCCGCCACGGCGGTCATCGGCATCGTCGGCGAGAAAGATCATCGTGGACGATGCGCCGTCGAAGGCAGGACGGGCCTGAGAACGGTCTGGTGCGGCGCCTGCAAGCGAAAGATCGGGATCGAGCGGATCACGAGCAATACGTAACTGG
>ERZ1370068.5164-contig-42_pt1 | contig 47505 bp, 81 predicted proteins | sample MGYA00561227_ERZ1370068 | MGnify/ENA primary metagenome ERZ1370068 (study PRJEB38410, sample SAMEA6850437) | metagenome | study: Metagenomic assessment of the ecological functions of the soil: analysis of the soil microbiota associated with the... | reverse complement strand
CCTCGCTGGCGTCCGCCATCGCGCAGCGCACGCTGCTATCGATCGCGGCGAATGCGAAACGGCGGGGGTAACTGTCATTCGGGCGCGACGTGCGAGCTCTGATATGCAATTGCACATCAGAAGAATCCATAAGCACGATAATGAGTATGGATCCCCGATGCGCAATTGCGCATCTGAGGCCTGCGTCAAACGGCGAGATCCGGAATGACGACAGAACTAACTGCCCTTCGCCAGCCGCCGCATCACTTCGTCGAGCTGTTCGAGGTTGCGGTAGCTGATCTGAACGGTGCCGCCGGGATCGCGATGGTTGACGGTCACGGCAAGCCCGAGCGCGTCGCTGACGCGTTTTTCCAGCGCCAGCGTATCCGGATCCTTCGTCTTGCCGCCGCGCGCGTCTTCTGCGGCTTGCGTTCCGGCACGCCTTCGACATGCGCCAGCGCTTCGGCCTGACGGACGTTGAGTCCTTCGGCGACAATGCGTTTGCGCGGCAGCGAGCGGATCAGGCACGCCGATCAGGGCGCGGGCATGACCGGCCGACAGTTCGCCCTTGGCGATCAAGGCCTGCACTTCCGCCGGCAGCTTGGTCAGCCGCATCATGTTGGCGACGTGGCTGCGGCTCTTGCCGACGATTCTTGGCGATGTCTTCCTGGCTGCGTTTGAATTCGTCCGCGAGCGCGTGATAGCCCTGCGCCTCTTCCATCGCATTCAGGTCTTCGCGCTGCACGTTCTCGATGATCGCGATCTCGAGCGCGTCGCGGTCGCTGACATCGACCGGCACGATCGGCACTTCATGCAGGCCGGCCAGCTGCGAGGCGCGCCAGCGGCGTTCGCCGGCGATGATCTCGTAACGATCGGCCACGCCCTTCACCGGACGCACCACGATCGGCTGGATCACGCCATGCTGCTTTGACGGAAGCGGCGAGCTCGCCGAGTTCGGCATCGGCAAAAGCCCGGCGCGGGTTGCGCGGATTGGGCTTCAGAAATTCGATCGGCACCTTGCGCTGATTGCGCGGCCGCTCGACATGGGCTGCTTCGCCGCCGACATCACCGATCAGACTTGCAAGACCGCGGCCCAGTCGCGAACGCGCTTCGTCGGCCATCGCCAGCTCCCTTGGATTCACTTAGCAGTACTCCGGAATTAGAACCTCTGTTTCGGATCGTAGGGTGGGCAAAGCGAAGCGTGCCCACCAAGATCTACACACGCGATGGTGGGCACGGCGAAGACGCCTTTGCCCACCCTCCGATTCCTTGCAAGGCGTTCTCAGCTCGCGCTCGCGCTGGATCACTTCGGTCGCAAGCTTGAGATAGGCATCGCTGCCGACGCATTTGAGGTCGTAGACCAGCACCGGCTTGCCGTAGGACGGCGCCTCGGAGATGCGCACGTTGCGCGGGATCATGGTGTTGTAGACTTTGGCTGCCCATGAACTGCCGGACGTCGGCGACGACCTGGTTCGACAAATTGTTGCGCGAGTCGAACATGGTCAGCACGATGCCGTGGATCGACAGGTTCGGGTTCAGCGTCGAGCGCACCTGCTCGACCGTCTGCAGCAATTGCGACAGACCTTCGAGCGCGAAGAACTCGCATTGCAGCGGCACCAGGATCGCATCCGATGCCGCCATCGCGTTGACGGTGAGGAGATTGAGCGACGGCGGGCAGTCGATCAGCACATAGGTGTAATCGGTCTCCGGCGTCGTGTTGTTGTTGAGCGCTGCGATCGCGTCGCGCAGGCGGAAGGCGCGGCCGGGCGTCGATCCCAGTTCGAGCTCGAGACCCGACAGATCCATGGTCGACGCCGCGATATGCAGGCGCGGCACGGCGGTCGCGACCACCGCCTCGCGCAGCGGCGCTTCGCCGATCAGGACGTCATAGGTCGAGCAGTTGCGGCTGCGGCGATCGATGCCGAGCCCGGTGGAGGCGTTGCCCTGGGGATCGAGGTCGACGATCAGCACGCGTTCGCCGATCGCGGCGAGAGCGGTGCCGAGATTGATCGCGGTGGTGGTCTTGCCGACGCCGCCCTTCTGGTTGGCGAGCGACAGGATGCGCGGATGGCCTGCTGGTGGTGTGGGCCCTATCCTCTTGATATATTTCGACCAATCTCGGTCATACCCGATTGCCATCTGCCATCGCGGAAGAGTTGCGCCGCTCGATCCGGTCGAGTTCGACGATCCAGCCGTGTCCGCCGGTGCGGCTGGAATGGAGTCGCGGTTTGAATACTCCAATATTTAGTGGCTTCGGTCAATTCAGCCTCTACATCTTGGCCCTTGAGAAATAGCGCTTTCGCGCCCTTTGCCACCAGCGGTTCCGCGAAACCGATCAGTTGATGTAACGGAGCCACCGCCCGCGCAGTGACGCAATCGGTGGGTCCAGCGATTCTATCCACAATATCCCCGATGTCGGCGAGATGCACAGTGCCGGCGCCCCCGGTCACGCGGAGCGCCTCGCGCAGGAAGGCGGCCTTCTTGCCGTTGCGCTCGACCAATTGGATATGGGCGCCCGGCGTCCCCGCCAACGCGCAAGCCAACACCACGCCGGGAAAGCCGCCGCCGCTGCCGAGATCGACCCATGTCTTTGCCGACCGGGGCCAGGCCTCAAGAGCTGCAGCGAGATCAGAGACATGGCGGGTCCACAGATTTGGAAGCGTTGACGGCGCGACCAGATTGGTTTTGGTCTGCCATTCCCGGAGCAGGTCGACATAGCGGTCCAGGCGCGCCTCTGTTTCACGTGAAACAGGGTGAGGGCGAGGGCCGCGGTCTTGTCGGAATCTAGAATGGACGGACGCAAAGCCGAGGTCCTCGTTTCACGTGAAACGTCTTACGCAGTCGCCTTAGATGTCGTCCGGCGCGCTTCGCGACGCAGATAGGCGGCCAGGATACCCAGCGCGGCCGGAGTCAACCCGTCGAGCCGTCCCGCCTGCCCTACCGTGCGCGGCCGCGCCGCCTCAAGTTTTGAGCGCGCCTCATTGGAAAGTCCCGGCACATCAGAGTAATCAATATCGCTCAGGACCAGCCCTCGTCGCGCCGGAAGGCATCGACGTCGGCGGTTTGGCGCTTGAGATAGACGTCGTATTTGGCGTCGATCTCGAGATGGACGGCAATCGATGCATCAATGGCCGAAAGCTCCGGCCAGATGCCACGCAATGCGGTCCACTCGATCTCGGGATAGGCCAGCAGCTCAAAGGCCGAGCGGCGATGGCCGTCCCGGTTCAAGCGCGAGGCCGTACCTGGCCGCTTCGTTGGGCGTAATCGTCAGCGACTTCGCCAGAGTCTTGGCCGCATCGAGCGCCGCCATCTTCGGCCCCATGGCGCTGCGCCCGCGCCTGCCCTACGCAGCCCAAGGCAATCCCCTTATCGGTCAGGCGCTGGTCGGCGTTGTCGGCCCGCAGGGTCAGGCGATACTCCGCCCGCGAGGTGAACATCCGGTACGGCTCGGTGATGCCCCGCGTCACGAGGTCGTCGATCATCACGCCGAGATAGCCGTCGGCGCGATCGAAAACGATCGCGTCTCCGCCGCTGGCCGCCAATGCTGCGTTCAGACCCGCAACAATCCCCTGCGGCTGCCGCCTCCTCATAGCCGGTGGTGCCGTTGATCTGGCCGGCCAGGAACAGGCCCCGGCAGCCGCTTGGCCTGCAGCGTCGGTTCCAGTTCGCGGGGATCGACATGGTCGTATTCGATGGCATAGCCCGGCCGGACCATCTTGACCCGCTCAAGTCCGGGAATGGTCGACGAGGATAGCGAGCTGGACCTCCTCCGGCAGCGAGGTCGAGATGCCGTTGGGATAGACCGTGGGATCCTCCAGCCCTTCCGGCTCGAGAAAGATCTGATGGCCGTCGCGGTCGCCGAAGCGGACGATCTTGTCCTCGATCGAGGGCAATAGCGGGGACCGCTGCTCTTGATCTGGCCTGAATACATCGGCGAGCGATGCACGTTGGCCCGGATCACCTCATGGGTCGCAGGCGTCGTGCGGGTGATCCCGCACTGGATCTGCGGGCGTCGTGATCCGGTCGGTCATGACCGAGAACGGCTCCGGCGGCTCGTCGCCGGGCTGCATCTCGACCGCCGACCAGTCGATCGTGGTGCCGTCGAGCCGCGGCGGCGTGCCGGTCTTCAAACGGCCGAGCGTAAAGCCGGCGCGTTCGAACGAGGCCGAAAGCCCCATTGCCGGCGCCTCGCCGACGCGGCCGGCGGGCCAGTTCTTCTCGCCGAGATGGATCAGGCCGCGCAGGAAGGTCCCGGTGGTGATGACGACGGCGCCGGCAGCGAGCTCGCGGCCATCGCCAAGGCGGATGCCGGTGACGCGGCCGTTCGAGACAATCAGCTCGTCCGCCTCGCCTTCGACCACGCTGAGATTGGCGGTCTCTAAGATCGCGGCCTGCATCGCGGCGGCGTAGAGCTTGCGATCGGCCTGGGCCCGCGGACCACGAACCGCCGGACCCTTGCGGCGGTTCAGCATCCGGAACTGGATGCCGCCGGCATCGGCGACCCGGCCCATCAGGCCATCCAGAGCATCGACCTCGCGAACCAGATGACCCTTGCCCAGCCCGCCGATGGCCGGGTTGCAGGACATGGCGCCGACGGTCGCGAAGCTGTGGGTCACCAGCGCGGTCTTCGCGCCCATTCGGGCAGCCGCGCTCGCGGCCTCGCAGCCGGCATGGCCGCCGCCGATGACGATGACGTCGAACGGATCCGCGTGCGAAATCATGGCGGGACTTCTATCGCGGAGTGCAGAATCCCGGAAGCGGGAAGTTATGACGGATTGGATCTGTTTCACGTGAAACAGCAGGTTCCATCATGTCACGGAAAACTGTTTCACGTGAAACAAGTTGGCATAAATGCAAAGTGAACGAAGAAATATTATTTGCCTACACAGAATTCCCGGAAGATCACGTCGAGGACATCCTCGACGTCCACCCGACCCAGCAGCCGCCCGAGGGAATGCGCGGCGACCCGAAGTTCCTCCGCCGCCAGTTCCTCGCCCTCCTCCGGCGACATCTATGCTGCGATGCAGCGAAGCCGCCGTCTCCTGCAGCAATTGGCGCTGCCTGACGCGGCTGATCAACCCGCCCTCGCTGGCGCCGAAATAATCCTGGGCAAATCCGACCAGGGCCGCAATCAGTTCCGGCACCCCGTCCCCGCTTCTCGCCGAAATCGCGAAAACCCGCACGGCCCTGCCCGCCGACTCCGGCCATTGGCCGACCCGCAGCATCGAGATCGATCTTGTTGCGCACCAGCCAGACCGGCGCCGCGCCCTCGTGATCGAATTTTCTCGTTCGCGGCATCCGCAAGCCACAGCACGAGATCGGCTTCCGCCGCGCGGGCGCGCGCGCGACGCACGCCCTCCTGCTCCACGGGATCGTCGGTCTCGCGAATGCCGGCGGTGTCGATGACCGTCACCGGATAGCCGTCGAGATCGAGCTGCACCTCGATGACGTCGCGCGTGGTGCCGGCATGCGGCGACACGATCGCGACCTCGCGCCGCGCCAGCTGATTCATCAGCGTCGACTTGCCGACATTCGGTGGACCGGCGATCGCAACCACCAGGCCGTCGCGCAAGCGTTCACTTCGTCCCTGTGCCGCAAGGACTTCCTCGATTTCTCTCAAGCAGCGCTTTGATTTTTGCCAGCGCCGGCGCGATCAATTCCGCCGGCACATCGCCCTCGTCCGAAAAATCGATGCCGGCCTCGATCAATGCGGAAGCCTCGATGATCCGCGCGCGCCAGTCGCGCGCTCTGTCGCCGAGCAGGCCTTTCAACTGCCGCAGCGCCTGGCGGCGTTGCCGATCGGTGTCGGCGTGGATAAGATCGTCGAGCCCTTCGGCCTCGGTCAGATCGAGCTTGCCGTTCTCGAACGCGCGGCGGGTGAATTCGCCGGGCTCGGCGGCACGCACATTTTCCAGCGCCGCCAGCGCCGCGAACAATCGCGGCCAGCACCGCGCGCCCACCATGGACGTGGAGTTCGGCGACGTCCTCGCCGGTGGCGCTGGCCGGACCCGGGAAACCAGAGCACCACCGCATCGTCCGATCGGCTGACCGGCTGACATCCCGGAGCAGCACCCGGGTCGCCGTCCGCGGCCGGCGGGATTTTGCCGCCCAGCGCGGTCAGCGCCGGTCCGGCCTGCGGGCCCGAGACGCGCACGATGGCGATCGCGCTCGGCGGCCGGCCCGACGACAGCGCAAAGATGGTCTGATCCCGCGGATGCATCGCCTATTTGTGCAGGAGTGCTTGGAAAGGCAACGCAATTTCGAATCTGGCCGTGCCATCGCCGCAGGCGGCAGCAATCGGCCCACGCGCCGACATCGTATGCTGCAGCATTGGTGCAGCAATTTATGCTGCAACATCCGCGACGACTCCACCGGCTCGCAGCGCTCCAACATAAATCTTAATATATTTCAATATACTTATAGCAATCACAGCCTGAGAGCAGCGTCGATCTCCATTCATGCTGCAGCCTTGCTGCAGCAAAGATCTGCAGCATGAAAAAGGGCGCCCCGCTTGCACGAGGCGCCCTTCCCGAACCCGGCCAGACGGCTCAGGTGTTCATCGAATCGAAGAATTCCGAGTTGTTCTTGGTGTTGCGGAGCTTGTCGAGCAGGAAGTCGATCGCGTCCATCGTGCCCATCGGATTGAGGATCCGGCGCAGCACGTACATCTTCTTGAGCAGCTGCGGATCGGTGATGCAGCTCTTCCTTGCGGGTGCCGGAGCGCGAGATGTCGATCGCCGGGAAGGTGCGCTTGTCCGAGACCTTGCGGTCGAGGATCAGTTCCGAGTTGCCGGTGCCCTTGAACTCTTCGAAGATCACTTCGTCCATGCGGCTGCCGGTATCGACCAGCGCGGTCGCGATGATGGTGAGCGAGCCGCCCTCCTCGATGTTGCGCGCGGCGCCGAAGAAGCGCTTCGGCCGCTGCAGCGCGTTGGCGTCGACACCGCCGGTCAGCACCTTGCCGGATGACGGCACCACGGTGTTGTAGGCGCGGCCGAGGCGCGTGATCGAGATCGAGCAGGATCACGACGTCGCGGCCGTGCTCGACCAGGCGCTTGGCCTTCTCGATCACCATCTCGGCGACCTGGACGTGGCGCACCGCCGGCTCGTCGAAGGTCGACGACACGACCTCGCCCTTCACCGAGCGCTGCATGTCGGTGACTTCCTCCGGACGCTCGTCGATCAGCAGCACGATCAGATAGCATTCCGGATGATTGGCGGTGATCGAGTGCGCGATGTTCTGCATCAGCACGGTCTTGCCGGTGCGCGGCGGCGCCACGATCAGCGCGCGCTGGCCTTTGCCGATCGGGGCGACGATGTCGATAACCCGTGCAGAAAGGTCTTTCTCGGTCGGGTCTTCGAGTTCGAGCCGGAAGCGCTGATCCGGGAAACAGCGGCGTCAGATTGTCGAAATTGACCTTGTGCTTGGACTTTTCCGGGTCCTCGAAATTGAGCGTGTTGACCTTGAGCAGCGCGAAATAGCGTTCGCCTTCCTTCGGGCTGCGGATGTGGCCTTCGATGGTGTCGCCGGTGCGAAGGCCGAAGCGGCGGATCTGCGAGGGCGAGACGTAGATATCGTCCGGGCCCGGCAGGTAATTGGCGTCCGGCGAACGCAAGAAGCCGAAGCCGTCGGAGAGAACCTCGACGACGCCTTCGCCGATAATGTCGGTTTCCTGGATCGCGAGTTGTTTGAGAATGGCGAACATCAGCTCCTGCTTGCGCATGGTGCTGGCGTTTTCGACCCCGTTCTCTTCCGCGAACGAGACGAGCTCGGCCGGCGTTTTGGCTTTGAGGTCTTGGAGTTTCATTTCCCGCATTGGGGTGGTCCTGTGGAGAGTAACTAGGGGAGGGGTTGCGAGGTGGCTTTAGGAAAATGCGGACACGAGAAAAGGAAGGTCCGCAGGTCTGAGCGAGGAAAGCGCCGGTAGAGGCTTCAAACCTGATGCGGCGGCCGGTTCAACGAGGAGACCGGAACGCAACCACATCCGCCTGCGTGGGGTGGGATTTCACTAATATAGAAAATCGGTCGGCTTTGCGCAAGCAGGCCCGAGCGCTGCGGACTGCTGACGCAACAGCCTGATCTAAAACGGCTTCACCACTACCAGGATGACGATCCCGATCATCAGGACCGTCGGTACCTCGTTGATAATACGGTAGAATTTCTGACTTCTGCATATTCCGGTCGGCGGCGAAATCCTTGACGCAGCGGGAAAAAAGCCGTGGACGCCCGACAGGATCAGCACCAGCAGCAGTTTGCCATGCAGCCAGCCCGCCGAAAACCAATGGCCGGCTCCAGGCCAGGTAAAGTCCGGCCAGCCAGGTCACGATCATCGCCGGGTTGATGATCGCCTTCAGCAGCCGCCGTTCCATCACCTTGAACGTCTCGGACTGCTTCGATCCGGCTTCCGCCTCGCAGTGATAAACGAACAGCCGCGGCAGATAGAGCATGCCGGCCATCCACGCGATGACGGCGATCACATGCAGCGCCTTGATCCATTCGTACATCGGAATGCCTATTCGCCGCGCGATCGCGGTTGCCTAATCCGCATCGGAACGTCCGGATCGTCTCGACGATGTCGCGTAGAGAGGCATCTCGCCTACAGACCGGGACGGAGACATATCCTCAAGCACCGCTTTCTAAAACTAATAATTTTATGAATCTTAGGTTTGAGTCTAAGTAGCGGTGAATTAGGCCCACACAAAACCGTCCCGCAAGTTCCTCAGGCTTGTTCACATCCATCAACAATTTCCGGCGTACATCGATCAATTCGAATAACGCTACTCGGCATCAAGCACTTGCGTCGCGTCATGGCCAGCTTATGAAGAGACAAGTCCACATAACCTCACTATCATTGCGAGCGGCTGAACGGACTTATCCCTCAGGCGAGGCCTGTGAAGAAAAACCGGGTTATCCCGGAGACGGTCGATCCACGGCCGATCTCTCTCAGGTAAGCTCCACAGCGATTCACAGGATACACAGGGGTCTCGGTGCCCACGACCGGCAATTATTTTCATCTTCATCTGGTCTCCGATCTCGACCGGCGAGACGCTGATCACGGTGGCGCGCGCGGTGGCCGCGCAATATGCCAACGTGACGCCGGTCGAACATGTCTATCCGCTGGTGCGCAGCCAGAAGCAGCTCGACCGCGTGCTGGATGAAATCGAGGAAGCGCCCGGCATCGTGCTCTTCACGTTGCTCGAGAAGGATCTGGTCGGCCGGCTGCGAAGCCAAGTGCAAAGGATATCAACATACCCGAGCCTGTCGATCATCGGCCCGGTGATGCAATTATTTCAGGCCTATCTCGGCGCCGCCACGACCGGACGCGTCGGCGCGCAGCACGTCCTGAATGCGGAATATTTCAAGCGCATCGACGCGCTGAATTACACGATGATCCATGACGACGGCCAGCATGTCGAAGGCCTGGAAGAGGCCGACGTCGGTCCTGGTCGGCGTGTCCCGCACCTCGAAAACGCCGACCTCGATCTATCTCGCCAACCGCGGCATCCGCACCGCGCAACGTCCCGCTGGTGCCGGGCATTCCGCTGCCGCACCAGCTGGAGACGCTGAAGAAGCCGCTGGTCGTCAGTCTGCACGCGACGCCGGAGCGGCTGATCCAGGTTCGGCAGAACCGGCTGTTGAGCATGGGTGCCGATCCGGGCAACGACGATTATATCGATCGCCAGGCGGTCGCCGATGAAGTCGCGTTCGCGCGGCGATTGAGCGCCAAATTCAGTTGGGCGCAGCTCGACGTGACGCGGCGATCGATCGAGGAAACCGCGGCCGCCGTCCTGAAGCTGTTCACCGACCGGCAGCGGCAGCGGCTTCCGGAATGACACGGTCTGCATGGCCAGCTGGCGTGGAAAGATCCGTTGATCCTGGCCTCGCAAAGCCGCGCGCGGCAGATGCTGCTCGGCCAACGCCGGCATTCGCGTTCGAAGCCGTTCCGGCCGACATCGACGAGCGCGCCGTGCAGCAAGCTTCCGGCCTTTCGGCGCCCGGCGAGATCGCGGCGCTTCTTGGCGCGCGAGAAGGCGCTTTCGGTGTCGATGCGACAGCCGGGCAAGTTATGTCGTCGGCGCCGATCAGACGCTGGCGCTCGGCGACACGGCTGTTCAGCAAGCCTGCCGGCCGCGCGCAGGCCGCGGAGCAATTGCGCGCGCTTGCCGGCCGCAGCCATGAACTGCACTCCGCAGTTGCCGTTGCGCGCGACGGCAAGATATTGTTCGACGAGCGTCAGTATCGCGCGGCATGACGATGCGGCGGCTCGAGCGAAGGCCGAGATCGAAGCCTATCTGGATGAGGCCGGCGAGGCGGTAACGATCCAGCGTCGGCGCCTATCAGCTTGAAGGGCTGGGGTGCATTTGTTCGAACGCATCGAAGGCGATCATTTCACCATCCTCGGCCTGCCGCTGCTGCCATTGCTCGCATTTCTGCGCAGCGAGCGGCTGCTCGCTGTCTGAGATCGATCCTGATGATGAGCGAACGGCGGACGTGAATGATGATCCTTGGGCTGACCGGCTCGATCGGGATGGGAAATCGACCACCGCAAAGCTGTTCGCGGAAGCCGGCGTTCCGGTTTACGATGCCGATGCGGCCGTTCACAGAATTATACGAAGGCGAGGCGGCGCCTGCGATCGAAGCGGCATTTCCCGGCACGACCGTGGACGGCAAGGTCGATCGCAACAAGCTTTCGGCCAAGGTGGTGCATGATCCCGCCGCGATCAAGCAGCTCGAGCAGATCGTTCATCCGATGCTCGGCGCCTCCCGTCAAAAATTCCTGCGACGATGCCGAGCGATCCGGCGCGCCGGTCGCGGTGGTCGATATGCCGTTGCTGTTCGAGACCGGCGGCGAGAAACGCGTCGATGCGGTGGTGGTGGTGACGACCACGCCGGAAGTTCAGCGCGAGCGAATCCTGGCGCGCGACAACATGACCAGCGAAAAGCTCGATCGCCATCCTGGCGCGGCAACTGCCCGACGCCGAAAAGCGCAAGCGCGCGCGATTTCGTGGTGGATACCTCGCACGGTCTCGACCCCGTGCGCGCGCAGATCCGGGACATTCTGACCGAGGCTGTTAAGATGCCGCGGCGACGATCCTGATCTGCCGCATGTCCGGTTGTAATTCATGCGCGAAATCGTTCTCGATACCGAAACCACCGGCCTCGACCCGCTGCGCGGCGACCGGCTGGTCGAGATCGGCTGCATCGAGATGTTCAATCGCATGCCGACCGGGCAGACCTTTCACCGCCATCTCAATCCCGAGCGCGACATGCCGGCGGAAGCATTTGCCGTGCATGGCCTTTCCAGCGAGTTCCTCGCCGACAAGCCGCTGTTCGCCCATGTGGTCGAGGAGTTCCTGGAATTCATCGGCGACGCGCCGCTGGTGATCCACAACGCCTCGTTCGACATCGGCTTCATCAACGCCGAGCTCGACCGCATCAAGCGGCCGCCGATCGCGCGCGACCGGCTGGTCGACACGCTGCTGCTGGCGCGCCGCAAGCATCCGGGCGTGTCGAACCGGCTCGATGATCTCTGCTCGCGCTATGCGATCGACAATTCCCGCCGCACCAAGCACGGCGCGCTGCTCGACGCCGAACTTCTGGCCGAAGTCTATATCGACCTGATCGGGGCGCGGCAGTCGCAACTGATCCTGGCGACGGAGGCCCGCGATACCCGCGCCGGCGGATACGGCGAAATGCCGCGGCGGCAGCGCGAGGTGCCGCTGGCGCCACGGGTCACCGAGGACGATCGCGCGGCGCATCGGGCCTTTGTCGCCACGCTGGGCGACAAGCCGATCTGGAACGATTTCTCTGAGCGCGTAAGCTGTTGAAGCCGGAGCGCGCGCGGCTCAGCTCGGCTTTGGCCTGCGCGGCCTGCGCGGCGGCCTGCCGCTCCAGGTTCTGGCGGTACAGACCGACGAAATCGACCGGATCCAGCATCAGCGGCGGGAAACCGCCGTCGCGCACCGAGGTCGCGATGATTTCGCGCGCGAACGGGAACAGCAGCCGCGGGCATTCGATCATGACCAGCGGGTGCAGGTTTTCCTTCGGTACGTTCACGATGCGGAACACGCCGGCATAGGCGAGATCGAAGCTGAACATCACCTTGCCGGCGTTTTCCGCCTTGCCTTCGACCGAAAGCGTCACTTCGAATTCGTTTTCGGCGATATTGTTGGCGCTGACGTTGATCTGGATGTTGATCGCAGGCTGCTGCTGTTGCGGCGCCAGCGAGGCCGGCGCGTTCGGATTTTCGAACGACAGGTCCTTGGTATACTGCGCCAGCACGTTCAACTGGGGAGGAGGGGCCGCCTCGGGAGGCGCGCCGTTGCCGTTGGTCATGGAAGTCTCTCCTGGAACGTGTCGAGCGAGCGGGACCGGTTTTGCGTCTGAATTCGCTCGAAGGGCGAAAATGCCGTTGTCGGGGCGAGTGGCTATCATAGCCCCGCCTCGTTCCACAAGGACGACAATCGCCCGTAGCGCTCACGCGCGTCGCCCCAGGATCGGCCAGCTCGGCAGATAGCGACCATGCCGCCCGGTCCGGCGCGGACGGCGTACCCTAAATTGTTGAATATGCGCGATTTCCGGGCATGATCGGGTTTCCCTCGCGGCGAAAACGCGCTACTATTCGGCGGTGGCAAACGGGCAAGAGCACCGACTTGGCCTATTGCCGCCGGCATGGCTTCTCATGCCAAGCGCGCCATTGGCCGGGCCAGGTTTCGTGCCTACATGCTGCAGACCCATTCCATGATGTAATCTCTGCCGTTCCCTGAAAGGAACGCTCTACCGCCGGACCCGTTGCCGGCGCAGACCAGAAAGCGAATGCGACGTGGATATTTACACCATCATCTTCCTGGCGCTGGCGGTCTTCATCTTCCTGCGCCTGCGCAATCGTCCTCGGACAGCGCACCGGAAACGAGCGGCCGCCCTACAGATCGCGCCGCGCGCAACGTCGTGCAGGGGCGCAGGACAACAATAACGTGGTCCCGATGCCCGGGCGCCGTGATCGACCAGGCGCCGCTGGCGCCGACCGCGGATGTCGTTCCGCCGACCGACCGCTGGAAAGGTCTGGCCGAAGCCGGCACGCCGCTGGCGCAGGGACTCGATGCCATTGCCGCGCAGGATTCTCGTTCGATCCGCGGCATTTCATCAGCGGCGCACGCAGCGCCTATGAGATGATCGTGCTGGCGTTCGCCAATGGCGATCGCCGCGCGCTGAAGGATCTGCTGTCGTCCGAGGTCTATGAGAGTTTCGAGACCGTGATCAAGGATCGCGAGAAGCACGAGCAGAAGACGGAAACGCGATTCGTTTCGATCGACAAGGCCGAGCTCGTGGGTGCGGAAGCCCGCGATCGGGCGGCGCAGCTGACCGTTCGCTTTGTGTCGCAGATGATCTCGGTGACCCGCGACAAGGCCGGCACCGATCGTCGACGGCAATCCCGGATAAGGTCGCCGATATTACCGATGTTTGGACATTTCGCCCGCGACACCACTTCACGCGATCCGAACTGGAAGCTGGTTGGCACGGGAAGCGCTCACTAACGCCGCGCGGCTTCGGGCGATACGCCGCCGCGTTGTGTGTCGATCGCCGTCGCGTTGTCGCTGGCGCCGTTGATGCGTTCGCCGCGCATACGCGCGTCCATGCACGTGCGCCCGCATCTGCCAGTCGTCGTCATCCCATATCCTCGTCTCGCCTGGCCGCTTGAGATCAGCGGCAGCCAATATACGCCGGTCGGCGTGGGCCGATATCGCGGGCTGGAGCGAGGACGATCAGCTGCAGGCGTACAAGGCGTTTCGCATCAGCTGCAAGCCGATAGCGGCGCAACAACAACCTCCCGCCGATCCAAGGCGCTGGGCATCTCGCTGCGCGATCCCTGCCGCGCGCGCCAGAGCCTCGATATTTCCGATGGCGCCAAGGCGCGGGCATTCTTCGAGCAGCATTTTCTGCCGTTGCGAATCTCGCGGCTCGGCGAAGGCGAGGGTTTTGTCACCGGCTATTACGAGCCTGTCATCGACGGGTCCCGGACCCAGACCGACGTCTACACCGTGCCGGTCTATCGCCGGCCTTCGAATCTGTTCGTCCGCGGCTTCAAGCAGAGCGCCGCCGGCCTGCCCAACAAGGGCGAGGTGTTTCGCAAGATCGGCCGCCGCAAGCTGGTGCCCTATTACGACCGGGCCGAGATCGAAGACGGCGCGATTGCCGGCCGCGGCGCCTCGAAATCTGCTGGCTGAAAAACCAGACCGATTTGCTGTTCACGCAAATCCAGGGCTCGGCGCGGGTCCGCCTCGAAGACGGCTCGACCGTCCGCATCAATTACGACGCCCATAATGGTTATCCCTATACGCCGGTCGGCCGCATCCTGATCGAGCGCAACATCATCCCGAAAGACCAGATGTCGATGCAGAAGATCAGGGAATGGATGGAGCAAAACCCTGACGGTGCCAACGAATTGCGGCGGCAGAACCGGTCCTACGTGTTCTTCCGCGAAGTGCAGCTCTCCGACAAGGATGAAGCGGTTGGCGCGCAGGGCGTGCCGCTGACGCCGGGCCGGTCGATCGCGGTCGACAAGGCGCTGCATGTCTACGGCACGCCGTTCTTCATCGAAGGCGAGCTGCCGATTGAATCCGGAGCAATCGAAGACGCCGTTTCGCCGGCTGATGATCGCGCAGGACACGGGCTCGGCGATCGTCGGACCCGCGCGCGCCGATCTCTATTTCGGCGCCGGCGCGGAGGCCGGGCAAGGTGTCCGGCCGTCTGCGGCACAATATGCGCTTCGCTCATCCTGGTGCCGAAGAGCCTCGATCCGGTGGCGCGAGGCCGCAAAGATGCCGCTGCCGCGATGCGAGGCCGTCGGAGAAAATCGCAAAGCTGTTCCCGCAGGTTGATCCGCTTGAAGGAATCGAACCAAAAGATCAGACCAACGATGCGAAGCCGACGGAGGCATCGCGCCGCCCGAGCGCCAAAGGACACTGTCAGCTGCCAGACGCTCGCGAAGACCGCCGCGCCTGCGGCGGCGCCGCCTTCCGCAACCGTCGCGCCAGGCCTAACCGCGGTGGCCGTCGCGCAAACCGGTACCGCTGCCGGAAGCGCGGCCGAACACCAAACCGGCCCAGTGAGGCGCGCCGCCAGCGTCACCTACATCGCCATTACCGCCGCGTCCGATGAAACGCTCGCCCTCGACCTCGATCCTGGAATTGTCGTCACCGCCGCGGCGCAAGCGTGCGCTCGAGCGAAGAAGAGCGCGCGCTGTGGGAAAGCGTCGCGAAGCAGACCAAACCGCTGCGGAAAGACCCCGCGCCGCCAAAGCCGCAGCTCGCGGCTCCGGATCCGGAAACGCCGGTCGCCGCAGAAACCGGCCAGCCGCCGAAGCTCATCCGCCCGCCAAAGTGCCACGCGCGCTCCAGACCGGAGGCGGCGCCGGCAGCGCCGCCGCTGGCGCCGCTTGGACGCCGCGAGCGCTCGCAACTTTCGCGCGGCCGGAAGGAGATCGATGCCCGGCTCGACCTGCACGGCATGACGCAGACCCGCGCCCACCGCGCGCTGTTCGGGCTTCCTGCAGCGCGCCCACAGCGATGGCCTGACGTTTCGTGCTTGATCATCACCGGCAAGGGCACGAACGCGGGCCGAATCCGAGCGCGGAGTGCTGCGCCGCCAGGTGCCGCAATGGCTCAGCCTGCCGGAATTCCGCTCGCTGGTGGTCGGCTTTGAGGAAGCGCATATCGGCCATGGCGGCGAGGGCGCGCTCTACGTGCGGATCAGGCGATCGAGGATCTAGATGCCATGAGCGTTTTCAAGCGAAGTGGGTACCGGTTCGCGCGAGAAAACGCGTCAAAGTCTAGAACGGCCTCACGATCCCGACGCGCGGGATCAGCGTGACGATCCAGCCGAGAATGGCGACCTTTCGATCATCCGCTGCTGATCGGCGGCACGGTCTGCGAACCGGGCAAGGTCTTTACCGCATGCAGGATCAGGAACATGCAGACCGCCCAGTTCGAGATCCATCGCGAATAATCGAACACGATCGCGAACATGATCAGATAGGCCGCGCTCACCGCAACGATGGCGGCAATGACGATGCGGCGGTGGAATTCATCCGACAGCGACGCGGATCAAACTGACAAAATATTTCCAGAGCGGGGCATGCAGCCAGATCAACAGCGCAAACACCGGCACGCCCAGCAGGTTCGACGGCATGCGGCTCCCAGGTATCGCGGATTTCCTGAGCAAGCGGCTGATACCAGATATAACTGAAGCTCAGCAGATTGGTCCGCGTGAGGGTCGGCCATGCGGCCCTGCAGATATCGGACGAACTCGCCGTCGCGGTACCGCCAGCGATCCCCTAGAATTGCGCGGCGAAGAACAGCAGGCCGATGCACGCGATCGCGGCGATGCCGACGATCGCATTCCGCCGGTTGAAACCCTGCACGAGATAATAGCGCAGCACCACGATGACCGCGATGGTCGGCACATACATCAGCAGATGAATGTGGTGGATCAGAATCAGGATCATCGAACCAAGGGCGGCCGAGCAGCACGAAAGCAATCGAGCGCGCCGGCACCAGCAGCAGACAGATCGCAAAGCGCACAGCCGTAGATATCGAAGTGCCCGAGCGTATGCATGAAATTCTTCAGAAAGAACGGCGAGCCGGCCATGAACACGAACAGCGGCATGTGCGCTTTCGTCGAAGCCGAAGGTTCGCCGAAACAGCTTTGACGAACAGACCGAGCGTGATCAGCCAGACACCGCGCCTGAGAGCGCGAATACCAGCCACACCGGCACCTTTGCGAAAAACAGCGATACGACCGCGCCGATCAGCGCGCGTTTGGTAAAGCCGAAATGATAATCGACCAGCAAGATGGATGTAGGGGACGTAGGGCTCGCGCGTGATCTTGTAGAGAAAAACCCCGATCAGAACGGCGACGTTGACGGCAAGCATCAGGCGCCAGGGGTTTTCCCGCACACGCAGATTCATTCGGCACCCGAAGAACAGCGGCCAGAATCAGGCGCGAACTATCACACGGCGAATGTAGTGACGCGCAACGTCGCCGCATGACTTCGCGGTGCGTGTACGCTCGCTGCAGATACGGTTACGGGCCGGGCAGCCGGAACGACGACTACAAAATAAACCGGCTCAGATCCGCGTTCTTGGCGAGATCGCCGACGTGCTTCTGCACGTAGTCGGCATCGATCCGGATGGTCTCGCCGTGGCGGTCCGGGCGCGGCGAACGAAATCTCGTCGAGCACGCGCTCCATCACGGTCTGCAATCGCCGCGCGCCGATGTTCTCCACCGTCGGAATTGACGGCGACCGCCACGTCGGCGAGCGCGTCGATGGCGTCGTCGGGTGATGTCCAGCGTCACGCCTTCGGTCTGCATCAGCGCGACATATTGCTTGATCAGCGAAGCCTCCGGCTCGGTCAGGATGCGGCGCATGTCGTCGCGGGTCAGCGCTTCCAGCTCGACCCGGATCGGCAGCCGGCCCTGCAATTCCGGCAACAGGTCCGACGGCTTGGCGATGTGAAACGCGCCCGAGGCGATGAACAGGATGTGGTCGGTTTTGACCGCGCCGTGCTTGGTCGAAACCGTGGTGCCTTCGATCAGCGGCAACAGGTCGCGCTGCACGCCCTCGCGCGAGACGTCGCCGCCGACTGCGGCCGTCGCGCACGCAGATCTTGTCGATCTCGTCGAGAAACACGATGCCGTTATTCTCGACCGCATTGATCGATTCCTGCACCAGCTGATCGCTGTCCAGCAGCTTGTCGGATTCCTCGTTGACCAGAAGCTCGTGAGAATCCTCGACCGTCAGGCGGCGGGTCTTGGTGCCGTCCGCCCAGTCTTGCCGAAGATATCGCCGATCGAGATCGCGCCCATCTGCGCGCCCGGCATGCCCGGAATTTCAAACATCGGCATTCCGCCCGAGGATTGCGTCTCGATCTCGATTTCCTTGTCGTTGAGTTCGCCGGCGCGCAGCTTCTTGCGAAACGAGATCGCGGGTCGCGGCGCTGGAGTTGGCGCCGACCAGGGCGTCGAGCACGCGGTCCTCGGCGGCGAGCTGCGCGCGGGCCTGCACGTCCTTGCGCTTGCGCTCGCGGGTCTGCGCGATCGCGACCTCGACCAGATCGCGGATGATCTGCTCGACGTCGCGGCCGACATAGCCGACCTCGGTGAATTTGGTGGCTTCGACCTTGATGAACGGCGCGCCGGCGAGTTTCGCCAGCCGCCGCGCGATCTCGGTCTTGCCGACGCCGGTCGGCCCGATCATCAGGATGTTTTTCGGCAGCACTTCCTCGCGCAACGAGCCGGTGAGCTGCAGCCGCCGCCAGCGGTTGCGCAGCGCGATCGAGACCGCGCGCTTGGCGTCGGTCTGGCCGACGATGAAGCGGTCGAGTTCGGAAACGATTTCACGGGGAGAAAAGTCTGTCATGGGGCCTAGGTAAGTTCAAAATGTCGCTGGTACAAGCGGCATCAGATGATCGGCGGTCCCGCCTTGCCATAGCCGGATCGCCTCGAAGCGGATGGATCAGCATCAGGATGTTCAGGGTCAGATTATCGCGAATGTGAAGCGCCATCACGAGTTCAAACAAAAGGCGCGAGCGCGACGGTCGACCGCAACCGGAAGCTTTCTCGCCAGCAGGAAGCCCGCCACCATGCAACAGCGTATCGGAGATCGAGTTGACGATGGTGTCGCCAAAATAATCCAGCGACACCGTGCCGGTGCGGTATCGCTCGATGATCCAGCTGGAATTTTCAACGAGTCTCCCAGCCGCCTTCGATCAGCATCGCGGCGATCAGACGTGCCCTGCCATGGCGCGCGCAGGCAGCGAGCAGCCGGGTCGCGCCATAGAACAGGAAGCCGTGGAGGATGTGCGAGAGCGTGTACCAGTCGGCGATATGCTGCGAATTCTCGGAGCTCTGCACCACGCCGTGCCAGAGCTTCACGTAACCGCAGGCGCAGATCGGCAAGCCATCCCATCGCGAACAGGATCGAGGCCTGAAGCGCGATCAGGCCGGCCGCGATCAGCAACCATTGCCGCGTTGAAATGGCGGTCGTCGCCGGAACGGTGCGCTCGAGCGTCATGGGTTGCGGACCATCAGCAGGGCGGGGCCATCCGGCGTTTCGACCATGACGGTCGCTGTTCAAAATCCGGCCTTCTCATAGGCGCGGATGGCGCGGCGCATTGGCTGGGTCAGGATCGGTGACGATGCGCGGCGCGCCTTCTGCGAGCCGATCATCGACGAAGCCGCGGATGAAGCGCCGAGCCATGACCGCGTTCGATCATGTCGGGTTCGCCGATGAACAGATCGATGCCGCGCGTGCCCTTCGGCGGATGCGGCCCGAATCCGTAATTCCATGCGGTCAGGATCGTAGCACTGCAGGTAGCCGAACGGGCTGCCGGCTGTCGAGACAGATGAACTGATCCATGGCTCGGCTCATCGAGGTCGCCGCTGACCAGTGTCATATTGTTCGTGACGGATCGCCCCACCATTCCCGACACATGCGGCAATGCCAGCCAGCGCCGGATCAGCGGCAAGATCGGCTCATCGGTCATCGGACGAAACACATAGTCCGTGCGCCATCGATCAGCCGCCCTGCAGCGTCTCGATGGTCACATTGCGATTGGTAAAGACGCAAATGTCGGCGGCGATATCGAGCGACCGGCGCACGATGGCCTCGGCATCCTTGTCGGGATCGACCAGCGCGCGGGCGGCCGCCAGCGCGTAATTGCCGCCGGAGCCCGATCGCCATCACGCCGGCTTCCGGCTCCAGCACGTCGCCGGTGCCGGTCAGGACCAGCGACACATCCTTGTCGGCGACGATCATCATCGCCTCCAGCCGGCGCAGATAGCGGTCGGTGCGCCAGTCCTTGGCGAGTTCGACCGCCGCGCGGGTCAGTTGCCCCGGATATTGCTCGAGCTTGCTTTCCAGCCGCTCGAACAGGGTGAAGGCGTCCGCGGTGGCGCCGGCAAAGCCGCCGATGACGTCGCCCTTGCCGAGTTTGCGGACCTTCTTGGCGTTGGATTTGATGACGGTCTGGCCGATCGACACCTGGCCGTCGCCGCCGATCACCACCTTGCCGCCCTTGCGGACCGTCAAAATCGTGGTGCCGTGCCAGACCGGCGACTGGGACTGTGATGTTTGCATGGAGTACCTCGCGTTGCAGCCAGACTTAGGGACTGGCGCGCCGGGTTACAATCCGCGGCGATTCGGGCAGTCGGGATCCCGGACCTTCAAGCCGCATAGAGCCGAAGTTCGGCACCATTGGCGTCGGCCATCCCGCAGTAGCGAAGGCGACGATCGAGCCTGTTAAAAGGGCCGCGTTTTCGGCCGACAGGGAAAGCGCGTTTTCATGCGCACGGCGACCATCAAGCGCAAGACCAAGGAGACCGACATCGAGGTCACGCGTGAACCTCGACGGGACAGGCGTGTCCAACGTCGCGACCGGCATCGGCTTTTTCGACCATATGCTCGACCTGCTGGCCGCGGCATTCGCGCATCGACATCGCCGGTGAAGGCGGTTGGCGACCTTCACATCGACCACCATCACACCACCGAGGATGTCGGCATCGCGCTCGGCCAGGCGGTCAAGCAGGCGCTCGGCACCATGGCCGGCATCACCCGCTATGCCAGTATCCACATGCCGATGGACGAGACGCTGTCGCGCGTCGTGATCGACATTTCGGGGCGGCCGGTGCTGGTGTTCAAGGTGGAGTTTCCGCGCGACAAGGTCGGTCACCTTCGATACCGAACTGGTTCGCGAATGGTTCAACGCCTTTGCGATCAATGCCGGGCGTGACTTTGCACGTCGAAACCCTATATGGCGAGAACAGCCATCATATCGCCGAATCCTGCTTCAAAGGTCTGGCGAGGGCGCTGCGTGCGGCGGTCGCGATCGATCCCGCGCGCGCGGGCAGAGTGCCATCCACCAAGGGTCAGCTCGGCGGCTGATTTCCTACGTTCTCGGCGGAGAGTTACGATGCCGGTCTACACAGTTCATGCTCCGGTGGCGACCGGCGCGGGTATCGCCGCGACCGACAGGTTCGCATTCGTCCGCGACGGATTTCACTTTCTGGGCCGCGCTCATCGGCGCGGTTGTGGCTTGTCTGGCATCGGCTGTGGCTGGCGCTGATCGGCTGGATCCTCGTGCTGGTCGCTGTCGATGTCGGCATGTCGGCACTCGGCGCCGGCGGCAGCCGCGATCATTCTGGGCGAATGTGCTGATCGCGCTGCTGATGGGATTTGAAGCAGCCAGCCTCCGGCGCTGGACCCTGTCGCGGCGCAACTGGCGCCAGCTCGACATCGTGGTGGCCGACGACTGAGGAAGCGGCCGAGCGGCGGTTCTTCGATCGCTGGACCGCCAGGCAGCGCGCCTCAGCAACGATCAAGCGGCGGTCGATCGCGGCGCGCCGCCGCCGACGCGGCGATATTCCCGGCCAGGCGTTCTCGAAGCCGCCGCCGCTGCCGCGAGAGCGAGCATCATCGGATTGTTTCCGGAACCGGGAGCGTCGCGGTGAGCGTTGCCATCATCGATTACGGCTCCGGCAATCTGCACTCCGCCGCGAAAGCGTTCGAGCGCGCGCGCGCGGAGCATGGAACGATCCGGAAAAGATCGTGGTGACCCGCGATCCCGAAGCGGTGTATCGCGCCGATCGCATCGTGCTGCCCGGCGTCGGCGCACTTCGCCGATTGCCGCCGCGGCCTCGATGCGCTTGACGGCATGATCGAGGCGATGACCGAAGCGGTGCGAAGCAAGGCGCGGCCGTTCTTCGGCATCTGCGTCGGCATGCAGCTGATGGCGACCGCGCGGCAAGGAGCACGTCACCACCGACGGCTTCAACTGGATCGCAGGCGACGTCGAGAAGATTTCGCCGCGCGAGGAGAATTTGAAAATTCCGCACATGGGCTGGAACACGCTCGATATGATCCGCGAGCATCCGGTGCTGGAGCGCCTGCCGCTCGGGCCGAAGGGCCGCCACGCCTATTTCGTGCACTCCTATCACCTCAATGCCGCCAACGAGGCGGACGTGCTGGCGCGCGCCGATTACGGTGGGCCGGTGACGGCGATCGTCGGCAAGGACACCGCCGATCGGCACCCAGTTTCACCCCGAGAAGAGCCAGCGCTTCGGGCTGGCCTTGATCTCGAACTTTTTGAAATGGAAGCCGTGATCCTGTTTCCCGCCATCGACCTGAAGAACGGCCAGTGCGTGCGCCTCGAACAGGGCGACATGGCGCGCGCGACCGTGTTCAACCTCGATCCCGGCGGCGCAGGCGCGCGCCTTCGCCGACGCAGGGCTTTGAATATCTGCACGTGGTCGATCTCGACGGCGCCTTTGCCGGCAAGCCGATGAACGCGCAGGCCGTCGAGGCGATGCTGAAGGCGGTCACCATGCCGGTGCAGCTCGGCGGCGGCATCCGCGACCTGAAGACCATCGAGGCGTGGCTCGGCAAGGGCATTGCGCGCGTCATCATCGGCACCGCGGCGGTGCGCGATCCCGAGCTTGTGAAGAGGCGCGGCGAAAAAATTCCCCGGCCGCGTCGCGGTCGGGCTCGACGCGCGCGACGGCAAGGTCGCGGTCGAAGGCTGGGCCGAGACCTCGCAGGTGACCGCGCTCGAGATCGCACAGCGATTCGAGGATGCCGGCGTCGCCGCGATCATCTTCACCGACATCGCGCGCGACGGCCTGCTGAAAGGCCTCAATCTCGACGCCACCATCGCGCTTGCCGAGCGCATCTCGATACCCGTCATCGCGTCGGGCGGCTTTGCCTCGATCGACGATGTCGAAGGCGTTGCTTGCGCCGCGCGCCAGAAAACTGGCCGGCGCGATCGCCGGGCCGCGCGCTCTATGACGGCCGGCTCGATCCCGCGGCTGCGTTGGCGCTGATCCGCAACGCGCGCGCGGCGGCCTAGGAGTCTATCATGTTCAAAGTGCGCGTGATCCCCTGTCTCGACGTCAAGGACGGCCGGGTGGTCAAGGGCGTCAACTTTGTCGATCTGCGCGACGCCGGCGATCCCGTCGAGGCGGCGATCGCCTACGACGCCGCCGGCGCCGACGAGCTGTGCTTTCTCGACATCACGGCCACCCACGAAAATCGCGGCACCATGCTGGACGTGGTGCAGGCGCACCGCGGAAGCCTGCTTCATGCCGCTGACGGTCGGCGGCGGCGTGCGCACCGTCGACGACATCCGCACGCTGCTGCGATCCGGCGCCGACAAGGTTTCGATCAACACGCGCCGCGGTCAGCCGCCGCGAATTCGTCAAGGAGGCGGCCGAAAAATTCGGCGATCAGTGCATCGTGGTCGCGATCGACGCCAAGAGCGTGTCAAGCGCGGCGGCGGCGGCGAGCGCTGGGAGATCTTCACCCATGGCGGGCGCAATCCGACCGGCATCGATGCCATCGAATATGCCCGGGAGGTGGTGTGCGCTCGGCGCCGGCGAAATCCTGCTCACCTCGATGGACCGCGACGGCACCCGGCAGGGCTTCGACATTGCGCTCACGCGCGCGGTCGCCGACAGCGTGCCGGTGCCGGTGATCGCCTCCGGCGGCGTCGGCAATCTCGATCACCTGGTGGACGGCATCCGCGACGGGCCATGCGACCGCGGTGCTGGCGGCCTCGATCTTCCACTTCGGCGAATTTACCAGTACGTGAAGCCAAGGACCACATGGTCCGTGCCGGACTGCCGATGCGGCTCGATCCCTGACCGGACGATCTTTGTGACAGAAGTGCTAAATCTCATGAGATAAGCGGCGTCTCCGTCCTCTGGGCCGCGCGTTGAGTAGAGTTGATGGCGCGTTTCACGATCCACGACCTGGCCGCCACCATCGATGCCCGTGCGGCGTCGGGGGCGAGGCGTCCTACACGCGCAAATTGCTGGACAAGGGGTCGGAGCATTGCGCCAGAAGTTCGGCGAGGAGGCGGTGGAAACCGTGATCGCCGCGGTCGAGAATGATCCGCGACCACCTCATCGCCGAAAGCGGCGACCTGCTGTTCCACCTGCTGGTGCTTTTGAAGTCGCGCGGCGTGAAGCTTGAGGACGTCGAGGCGGCGCTGGCGCAGCGCACGTCAATGTCGGACTTGAAGAGAAGGCCGCGCGCAAGCGCGACTAATAAAGAGAGCAGCTTCATGGATATTCGGGCGCCTGAGCAACAGTACAATCCCTACCGGATCTTCCCGCGGGAGCAATGGGCGCGGCTGCGCGACGACACGCCGATGACGCTGGAGCCGGGCGAGTTCGACGCGGCTGCGTTCGTTGCATGACCGCCTCGACATGAAGGAGGTCGAGGACATCTATCTGCCGCTGTCGCGTCTGCTGTCGATCTATGTCGATGCGACCCACCGGCTCTATCAGGCACAACGTCAGTTCCTCGGCATCCGGGACCGCAAGGTGCCCTATATCATCGGCGTTGCGGGCTCGGTGGCGGTGCGGCAAATCGACCACCGCGCGCGTGCTGCAGGCGCTGTTGGCGCGCTGGTCGCCGCGGCCCGAAGGTCGATCTGGTGACGACCGACGGTTTCTGTTTCCGAACGCGGTGCTGGAGCGGCAAGGGCCTGATGCAGAAGAAGGGCTTTCCCGAAAGCTACGACCTGCCGACGCTGCTGGCGCTTTCTCAGCGACATCAAGGCCGGCCGGCGTCCGGTGCGCGCGCCGGTCTATTCGCATTTGACCTGCGACATCGTGCCGAACCAATGGACCGAGATCGACCGGCCGGACATCCTGATCGTCGAGGGCGTCAACGTTCTGCAGACCGGCCGGCTGCCGCGCGACGGCAAGGCCGGTGCCCGTGGTTTCGGACTTCTTCGACTTCTCCGTCTATATCGATGCCGACGAGCCGGTGCTGCGCGATTGGTATCGTCCGGCGCTTCCTGACGCTGCGAGACACCGCGTTCCACGATCCGCGATCGTATTTTCATCGCTATGCGCCGCTGTCCGGACGAGGAAGCCACCGCGACCGCATCGGCGATCTGGGAACGCACCAACCTCGCCAATCTCGAGGAAAATATCCTGCCGACCCGGCCGCGTGCGACGCTGATCCTGAAAAAGGGCGCGCGATCACGTGGTTGAGACAGTCGGCGCTGCGGCGGCACTTTAGAGCGGGATGAGATTAGGTTGGGGCCGTGACGACGACCATTCTCTTCCGTGCCCCGGACGCCAGCCGCACGAGCGCTGCGAGCGGGGCCCATTCTACTTTGCATGGGGTTGTTTTCGCGATTTTGTGTCTGGGCTCCGCGGTGTACCGCCCATAGCGTGTCGACGACGCGCGTGACCGCTTGCTGAGGCGCTGCGCTCCGTCGGGACACGATCGTTAGTGCTTCGCGCTCACGGCAGATCGATCCAACTCCAATGCATCATGCTCTAGGGCGGTTGGATTGGAATGACGCGTTATCTTTCCTCATCCCTGCGTAACGGCTCCGCCGTTATCGCTGGAGGGCAACGTCTTCGCCGCGTCTCGAGGATGGATATAGGTTTCCTCATGGTTCCAGAGGACGGCGCAAGCGCGCTCTCTCACCATGAGGAGTTAATCGCATCACCCTGGCCGCCGCGCTATGCCGCACGTCGTGACGCGTCGCCACCAAAATGCTCGATGAGCGGGCAGCGTTGATCGCCGAGACCGGCATCACGATCAGCACGTCGGTGGTGCCGAATTGATGATCGATCACCGCACCATCGCCGATGTAGGCGCCGAGCCGCAAGTATCCCTCTGATCAGAGGCGGCAGCTCGTGAAGGGCTGCCTTCCGGATTGATCGCTTCCTTTGCCATCCGGCTTCATCTCGACACGGCGTGAGCCGATGCACGCACGCGCCAGGCTTCCGGGGCTTGCGCATGGTGATGCAGGAACGACAGCGGCAGCGCCAGACGTTCCGGGTCGGTACCCTCGAAGCTGGCGCAGCCGATCATCACGTCGAGCCGGTGCTGTCGCACATCAGCCCAGATCCCGTGCCGCAGCAATTCGACGGTGCGCTTGTTGCGGTAGCGCGGCAGCACACAGGATCGTCCGAGCTCAAGGAAACGCAAACCGGAATGACGATCGGTCAGGCCCGATATGTCGAACTCGTCTCTCGGTGTAGAAGCCGCCATGATTTGCCGCCACCTCCTGCCGCAGCAGGCGATAGGTGCCGACCACGCGGCTGTCTTCCGCCGATCGATCGGCTTGGCGGCGTGATCGATCACCAATAGATGGTCGCAAATCTTGTCGAACGCGTCCTTGTCGCGCCGCGCCGAGCATGGTCGTGGCGTCGGCGATGGCGATGCCATCCTTGTAGAACACGCGATAACGCAGTTTCTGGGCGCGCTTGACGTCGCGCTTGTCCTGCGCAAGCCGCACCTCAAGCGAGCCGATCCGCCCAAGCGTGGCGGAAGCTCCGGGAAACGGATCGGCTTTACGACGTTTGACGGATCGGCAGCGGCCTGAACCAGGTCATCGCCGTTTGCGCAGCGGTCCCGACTTTCTCCGGCCGCAGCATCTCAATCAAGCGCTGCGTCGATCGCGCCAATTCGCCGTTCTGCATGGATATCCTCGCGGACCGCATGCTGTTCGAAATCGAGATCGGCGCGGTCTTCGAGGTCCAGAAATCACGCGGGCATTCAACAGCCATGTGACGTCGCCATTGCCGGCGCGTGACAGGCTTGCGCAAGATCCTTCAAGGCAACAGCAAGCCCGCGGACCCGACGCTCGTGACTGCTCGATCGGCTAATTCTAGGATCAGTCAGCGGCCTGTGCTCGAGTCCAGAAAGCCGCCTTCACGCGGGTGACAAATGCCGAAGAGAGCCGATCCGTCGGATCGGAAAATGAATACTTCGCCTCCCTCCTGCACATCACGCAGCCTCTTTTCCGAACGCATCTGCGATATTTGTCTTATGTGTCACGATGAAAGTGTTGGTGTGGACTTTCGGTGCGGCATTCACCAATTCCCGCAGGGCTGAGTCCGGCTTTTGCGTTGCCGCCGGCGGGTTTCGCGCATCGCGGAAGCGCTTCCTGCGCCGCTGTCCGTCAATCCATCGACGGGTCTCGCGTCTTTGCCGGACAGCAATTTGCCGGTTTCAATCGCCTGATTGAGCTCAGCTTGTGTAGATCTGGCCGACCGGAATGCCGAGCTTTTTTGACCGCAGCTGCCGATCTGGCGGGCCATCTCCCGCCCCTTCTCGCTTCAACTGCCGCATGGGCTTTCAGTGTGCGTCAAAATCAACGAAAGCGATAAATATCTTTTTGGCTGTCGTCAGTGGCGACATGACGGAATACGACGACGTAACCCCTTTGCTTCAACCCCGATACATAAGTTCTGGCGGATCTTCCGCGGATACCCGGGAACAACCGAGCTAGAAGCAGGAGGACTGCGCAGATGATCTGCAGCGTCTTCATCACTGTTCCTTTTCCTTTTGTCTATTTTGCCTGGTCGTGGGCCTTTCTCTCCCGGCATGATGGTGCGGTTGCGTTTCATTTCAATCAGCCGATTGGAGGATCAAAGGCCTCGCCCAGGCGACCACGGAACCACGCGCCCAAACGCAGAATGCCCGGCCCATCCGGCCGGCATTCCATCGCTCAAGGCCTTCGGTTGGGCGGTCTATTTCAGCGCAAGTGGCTTTTCCTCGTCGAGGAAGCCCATCAGCTCGCGGAAGAATTGCATGCGGTTCTTTTCCATCATCACCGTAGTGCGTTCCTCGCTCAGTTCGATCAGCCGCTTGTAGGGCGTATTCTTCAACTGCGCGAAATAGCCGTGCGCGAGGTAGCTCGGAAGGTCCGCGTCCCATTCGGCGTGAAGCAGAGGGTCGGCACGGTAATCTTGCCGGGATCGTACAAGTGCCTTGCCCGCGCTCCAATAGTTCATGCTGTCCTCGGCCACGCCGTTGGGCGCGCGCAGCATCGGCGGATTCTGCTTCGATGACTCCGGATCGGTCGCCCAGGTTGCGCTGGCCCAGGCCTCGAACACGCCGGGCGGGATCAAATCCGCCTGCTTGTCCGCAGGGACATCCTTCAGCCAGCGCGCCTTGGCCGAGTCCTCTGGAGACCAGCCGGTAAGCTCCAAGCGGCGGTGCGTTGGCGGCCGCGGGCGCCGGCGGCTCGTTGCCGGATCCATTGCGGGGCGTAGAGCACGAGACGGTTGACCTTGTCATTGTGCTCGCTGGTGTACGATCCCGCGATCGAGGTCCCCATGACCAGCCCGCGCGACGTTGATTTTTGAAACCTTGCGCTTCCTGAGGATGTAGTCCACAGCCGCGCCGAGATCGCTGCGCCGCCACCTTGGTCGATACGATCGGCTTGTGTCGCCGCCGGCGGCTGGCTCATTTCCGCGGGCCGGGTCGAGCGGCCGTAACCTCTGACGTCGACGAGATAGACGTCGTAGCCGCGCGCGGCGATCAGGATCCATCATCGAGACGCCTTCGATGGGCAGATCGAGACGTCGGTCTCAGCCGGATATGTCGCGCCATGCACGAGCAGCAGGATCTTGTCGAGGGAGGTTTCCTTGCCGGCCGGATGCTTGTTGCGCACGAACAGCTGAATTCCCGCGTCACCCGACGGGATCATGGTGTCTGTCGTTTCCAGCCTGGGGCCTTTCGCCTGAGCGCCTGCGCTCGCGAAGGTGCCTGCGACAAGGACACGCCAAAGATGTCTGCAAAAACCTGCTGGTCATCGAAGTCCTCCCGGGACGTTTTTGTTTTTAAGGCTGCTCGGCGGCGGCCCGCGTTCCAGTTCGCTTTCAGCGGACCGGATACTGCATGCTCGGTCCAATCGCCGGCAGCGTCAGGGTATCGCGCGCGGAGCGCAGGCCCGCGCGCAGTCTTCAGGCCGCGAGATGCCGCGAGGCGGCCAGGCCTGCAAGCGCGTCGGCAAGCTTTTCACGATCGAGCGGCTTGATCAGAAAGCCGTCCATGCCGGCCTCGAAAGCAGGCGTAGCGGTCCTCGACCAGCGTGTTCGCGGTGAGCGCCAGGATCGGCGTCGGGCGGCCGGGCTGGCCGGCCTCGTGGCCGCGGATACGCTTGGTGGTTTCGATGCCGTCGAGCTGCGGCATCTGGATGTCCATCAGCACCAGATCATAGGGCGTGCCGGCGGATTTCGCCGACAGCCAGGGATTCCAGCGCCTGCTTCGCCATTGGTGGTGATCACGGCGTGATGTCCGAGCCTGGTCGAGAAGCGAGCGCATCAGAGGCGCGTTGATCTCATTGTCTTCGGCCACCAGGATCGAAAGACCGCCTTCGCGGCGCGGTGCGCCGGCGCTTCAACGGCCTCAGGCGACCTCGATCAGATACATCGCCGGCAAGGTCTGGTGCGACGAATTTCCGGCGCCATCGTCAGGCGCGCCGCGAGCGAAGCGGCGCGCAACGGTTTGACCAGGTAGCCGCGTGAAGGCGGACGGCCGCGAAGTCGGCTGCAAGTTCATGCCGCGTCGCCGGCGTGAACATCACGATCCGCTGCGTCGCGTGCGCGCGGGCCGCTTCGCCGGCGACGTGCGATATCGGCGGCGCCGAAGGCGTGATCGATCAGCACGGCGTGCCACGACCGCTCCGGCAACAGGGCCTGCGCCACCGCGATATCCGAAACCATGCAGTCTGACCGCCCCAGCGTTGCAGCCGCCGCGCGATCAGCGAAGCCTCGATGCTCTGCGGCGCGACCAGCATGATCGATTGACCGGTCAAATCGGCGCCGCGAACGCTCTTTGTTCGCTGCTGCTTGTGGTCGAGGCGGCCAGCGGAATCGACACCTCGAAGGTCGAGCCGACGCCCGGCTGTGCTTCTCCAGCGCGATGCGGCCGCCCATTCGCTTGACGATGCGCTCGGAGATGCTCGAGGCCGAGGCCGGTGCCGCCATAGCTCCTGCGCGATGCGCTCGTCGGCCTGTTCGAACTCGCGGAAAATCCGCTGCTGCGCCTCGGGCGCGATGCCGATGCCGGTATCGCGCACCAGGAAGCTGATCTCGTTGGGCCAGATGCCGGGCTCGACGATCAGCGCGACGCCGCCGGTCGAGGTGAACTTGATCGCGTTGCCGGCGAGGTTGAGCAGCACCTGGCGCAGCCGCGCGGCGTCGCCGACCACCTCGCAGCGGCAGCCGCTCGTCGACATAGGCCGCGATCTCGAGCTTTCTGGCCTGCGCCCGCGGCGCCAGCAGCTCGGTGATGTCCTCGACCAATGCGGCAAGCGCGAACGGACGATGCTCGAGGTCGATCTTGCCGGCCTCGATCTTGGAGTAATCCAGCAGTCTCCTCGATCAGCGACAGCAGCGCGTCGCCCGAGGTCTTCACCGCCCTGGCGTAGGTCATCTGCTCCGGCGTCAGCGGCGTATCCAGCAGCAGTCCGCTCATGCCGATGATGCCGTTGAGCGGCGTGCGGATTTCGTGGCTGGCCATCGCGCAGGAAGCGCGACTTGGCGCGGTTGGCGGCATCGGCCTGATCGCGCGGCCTCGGCGAGCGCCCGCTCGGCTCTCGGTGCGGTCGGTGACGTCGCGGCCGACGCTCTGCATCTCGCGCCGGTTGGCCGGCATCGCTGCGAACCAGGCCTTCGCGCCAGGCGATCCATCGCGGTCCCGAGCGCGGTCGCGATCTTCTGGTCGTGAATCGCGGGTGCCGTCTGGTTCCAGCGGCCGTGTCGCCCTGCTCGAGCACGTGCAAGCGTGAAGTGGCTGCCGATCAGCGCGTCGCGCGGCAGCTCGGCGAGTTCGCAATAGGCGTCGTTGACAAAGGTGATGCAGCCGTCGGCGTCGCGCAGCACGATCAGATCGCCCTGCGATTCGAACAGGCTGCGGGCGCGTTCCTCGGCTTCCTGCAGTTCCCAGTTGCGGTCGGCCAGCGCTTCGTTGTGCAGGGCGATCTTGCGCGATTCTCTTGCGCATCCAGCGCAGCCGCATGCTCAGCGTCGCAAGCGCGACGCAGGCGATCGCGAACAGGAAGCTGGCGCCGATCGCAAAAGCGTGGGGGTCATAGCCGGAATCCGTCGGACCGGCTTCCGGAGATGAATCCATACGCGCCGCCGAATGCGGCGGAGAAGATCGTGAACGAGCGGACCGCGAAGAGTGAGCCATGGGATGACGTCGCGTGAAGCGACGCAGTACTGTATCTTGATCCGGAAAACCCGCCCCATCGCCAACTCCCCTGAGATTGCCTTCTGGCAGCGTGATCGCCTGCGCGACCGGCATTGAGGTGCCTCGACGCGCGCTATGTGCTGCCGATAACGATGCGGCGGTGATCTTGAAGAAGTGCTTGAGGCCGGCGCGACAGTCCGCGCTGGTCCGATGAGAACGATGCGTTGATAAAGCGTTAAGACGCAGCACTCAGAGCGAGGCGGCGGCAAGGCGGCTCGGTATCCCGCTGGCGCCGACGATCAGGGCTGCCGCGTCGCGTGCCGTAAAACGCTTCGAGTGCACAAAAATCCGATAATCGGCGGGCCCGTCCGGCGAGAGATAGATGACCGGCGCGGACGGCGGCGGACTTGCGGAGATCGCCACAAATCGCGTCGCCGCGTTGGCCGCGCAGGCGCCGTCCTCCGCGCTGTCGACATCATCGACCACGGCGAAATCGGCAGCGCCCGGCGCTCTCCGATAGCTGGACCCGCACGGTGGCGGTTGACGGGTCGCTGGTGAAACTGACCTGAAGCTGGGCCTGCCAGGGTAACGGATGCGATCTGGACCGATGCGCCGCCGATCGCGATGCAGGGGCGCGAGCCGGTCGAGAATTCGCCGCGCGCGAACACGGCGGCAACGATCAACTGGCACAGCCGGAGGCCAGAATCTTGAAACGCAACATGATACGCCCGCCCAACGATAAGCCCGCAAAACGCCGGGCTTATGGTTGGCGGAATGTAAACAAAACTCGTTACCGTCGCGTTCACGCGCGGATGCCGCAGCCGAGGCTGTCGATGATTCAGGCCGCGCGCCTGAGATCGTCGGCGAGCGCGCGATAGGACAAGGCTTCGGCCAGATGCAGCCGGCTGATCTTGTCGGCGCCATCGAGGTCGGCCAGCGTCCGGGCGACGCGCAGCACGCGATGATAGCCGCGCGCCGACAGCCGCATGGTCTCGGCGGCGTCGCGCAGCAGTTTCAGGCCCTGCGCGTCCGGCTGCGCGATGGTCTCCAGCACCGACGCCGGCGCTTCCGCATTGGTGCGGACATGCGGCAATGCCGGCCGCGGCGTAACGCGCCAGTTGGATGTCGCGCGCCGCGGCGACGTCGCGCGGCCACTTCAGCCGATCCTTCCGCTGGCGGCGGCAGGATCAGATCGGCCGCGGTCACCGCCGGCACTTCGATCCGCAGATCGATGCGATCCATCAGCGGCCCCGAGATGCGCGCCTGATAATCCGCCGCGCAGCGGTCGATCCGTCCGCGCTTGCAGGAATAGCCGGGCTCATAGGCGTGGCCGCAGCGGCAGGGGTTCATCGCCGCGACCAGCATGAAGCGCGCCGGATAGGTGACGCGATGATTGGCGCGCGACACCGCCACCTCGCCATTCTCCAGCGGCTGGCGCAGCGAATCCAGCACGCGCGGATCGAACTCCGGCAGTTCGTCGAGGAACAGCACGCCCTGATGCGCCAGCGAGATTTCGCCGGGTTTTGCGCGCATGCCGCCGCCGGTGAGCGCTGCCATGCTGGCGGAATGATGCGGGCTGCGGAACGGCCGTCGCGCGGTCAGCGCGCCGTCCCGGATTTCGCCGGCGACGGACGCGATCATCGACACTTCGAGCAGTTCGGACGGCGACAGCGGCGGCAGGATCGAGGGCAGCCGCGCCGCCAGCATCGACTTGCCGGCGCCGGGCGAGCCGATCATCAGCAGAATGATGTCCGCCGGCCGCGGCAATCTCGAGCGCGCGCTTGGCGCTTTCCTGGCCCTTGATGTCGCGCAGGTCGAGCAGCGTCTGCCTCGCGCTCGTGCACCTTCGGCTGACGGCCGCGACAGCACCTGCGTGCCCTTGAAATGGTTGGCGATCTGGATCAGCGAACTGGCCGGCGATGATCTGGATATCCGGGCTCGCCCAGGCCGCTTCCGCCCGCACGCGCGCGGGACAGATCAGGCCTTCGTCGCGCGAATTGGCGCCGATCGCCGCCGGCAATACGCCGGCCACCGGCGCGATCGATCCATCGAGCCCGAGTTCGCCGAGCACCGTGAAGCCGCTCAGCGCATCCGGCGGAATGGCGCCGATCGCCGCCATCAGGCCGAGCGCGATCGGCAGATCGTAATGGCTGCCCTCCTTCGGCAGGTCGGCGGGCGCGAGATTGACCGTGATCCGCCGCGCCGGCAGCGCCAGACCCGAGGCGATCAGCGCCGAGGGCGATTATACTTGACGTACCGCGATTCCCATGCGATTGTTCGCTGGCACTAGGGAAGCGCGGCCATGAAATTGATCGAAACCACTGTTTCAGAGACATCCAGTTCGGATGCGATATGCAGACGACACCGACCCCGTGAAAGCAGCGCAATGGGTTGAATTTCAGTTTCCACTCGCTGACCTAAAACAGGGTTCAGGGACGGCGCTTCCTGATCCCAGCAATTCTGAAGCTTTCAATAACTCAGGTAGCCGCCCTGCTGAGCGTGCAAGGGCTAACCCAACCGCAGGAAATCGAGCGCCTTCGATCTCTTGAATTTCGTAAGACCTGACAAGCGCCCCAACGTTATTCCAGTCAATTTGAGCTTCAGCCATGGCACTCTCAAGATTTACACCGACGAAAACGCCGCCCGCGCCCATCTGGAGAGCCTCAACTGGCCCGATGGTCCGGTCTGCCCGCATTGCCGGCACCGTCAACGAGGCCACCAAGCTCAAGCCGGCAAGTCCACCCGGCCCACGGCGTCTACAAGTGCCGCCCCTGCCAGAAGCCCTTCTCTGTGACCAGAGCTGGCACCGTGTTTGAGCGCAGCAAGATCAAGCTCAACGTCTGGGTTCATGCCGTGCGACCTCTATACCGCGTCCAAGAAAGGCTTCTCTCTGCCCACCAGCTGCACCGCACGTTAGGCGCGACCTACAAAACCGCTTGGCCTTCATGGCGCACCGCATCCGCGAAGCAATGACCGCGATGGCCAACCGCCGCACCAATCCGGCCGGATCGGCGCAAGATCGTGGAGGCCGGACGAACCGTAACACGCAGGAAAGAAGGCCGGCAAGCCCAAGATGCGGACTGCCGGTCTGCCCTTCGGGGGCGGCAAGCCGGCCAAACAGAGATGTCGATCCTTCCGCTCGTCGAGCGCGGCGGATGCGGCCCGCCACCAGCTTCCCGTATCGACAGCGCGCCGATTCGCCGAGACCCTGCTCGCGGATATCCTTGCGCGCAAACGTGCCGCGCGCAAAGCACTGATAGCTGCATGACCGACGAAAGCCCGCCTGCTACACGCAAGTAGGCCGCTGAGTTCGCCAGCACACGGCTGCGGTCAACCACGCGCAACAAGAGCAATGTTCTGCTCACGCCAGCGTTGTCAGCTTCCCGGAAGGCAAAACCCTACACCGTCCACGCCAACACGGTTGAAGGCTTCTATTTCGATCTTCAAGCGCGGCATGAAGGGCGTCTACCAGCATTGCCGCGAGGCAGCACTTGCACCGCTACCTGGCCGAGTTCGATTTCCGCTACAACACCCGCATTGCGCTCGGCTATCAATACGACACCGTCCGCGCTTTCGAGAACGCGCTCAAAGGGTATCGTTGGCAAGCGCCTAATGTATCGCAGACCTGACGAAGCCGAAGTCGCCTAAGCAGATGGCGCGCAAGGATTTCTGCGGTGGCGAAAACGAAATAGTTAGCTTCGAATTCCAGTCCCCAAGAAAACCCAACGCCGTGGTTCCGATAACAGTATTCCCTTCCAGCGTCCTCTCAAGGTTGGCTCGCATATCGCGCCACTACAATGGCGGCGATCAAGGCAAAAACACAACCAGTCCGCCGCAAAATAGATTGAGGCGTTCTCTTTTAAACCAAAATAAGATCCTATGCGGCCCATATCGCGAATCTGTTTGTCTGCATCCTGGCTTGGATAACCCGTTCTGCTAAGTGCTTATCTTTAGGAAGCTGAAGGTGATCAACCATTGCTGGTCCCCTCCAAGCTAAATGTATGAAGCTCAAGACCTTGTTGTTATTTGGCTCACAACGGAGTGTACGAAAGGTCAGCCACAACGGCCGCTGCTCGGTTGTCCAACGCTAGACCAATAGGAAACTCAAGGGAGTTATCGAAGTTCTCCAAGAATAAACGTAGGGACAACCCGTCGGTAACTCCCCACGACATTCATTTTTTTATCTTCTGGTGGATCGAAAACAAATAAAGAATGAGATTCCTCAGCCTGAGGACTATCTCTTCATCGCACGCGTGAACGACGCCGGACGCGACCGCTTCGCGTCCGCCCACGGCGGCGGTCACATTTTCCATTGTTCGCCCCTTTAAAGTCCCTGGACCCTGGGAGGCTAGTTGTCATGTCAATTGCGGTGCGCAAGCCCTTGCGTGGCCCTGTACTGGGGCAGGGTAGCGAAGATGCCCCTTCTTGGTCGCCTTCGCCTCGTCCTTAGCTGCGGCTTCGGCTTCATCTTGAGCATGCGCTTTAAAGACTTCATCGCGGGCGATTGATTCCGGTCTTTTCGTCAAGAAGCTAAATCCCCGCTCGCCCTGTGAATAACTGGATTTGCAGGACACTTTGTCCCCGATTTCCGCAAAACGTGAGGGCGGCAGCCCGTTATGCTTGCAGATCCGGGGGACTCATCGAGTCTGATTCGTCAGAAGAGCGGGACCGATCCGCCGTCGAAAAGTAGATCGGTCCTGCGCCTGCTCTGGCTAGGCGATCTGAGTCGGCTGGACTTGGGACCAGCAAACGGCTCGTTGGAAACCCGGCGGGCCGTTTGGCGAATCGACTTCACCAACAGTGAAGTCCGTACACCTATGCACATTGCATCTAGTGTAAAGTCGTTTTGTTGCCAACGGTAACATCCACTGTTACCCACAACGAAAAAACCCAACAAAATCAGTCAGCGGTTCCGGCGGATGTAACCGCTATGGCCTAGACCCGCCTGTCGCCAATCTGGGCGATCAGGTATATAATCCCCAGACAAGCACAAGAACATTAAGGGCGCAGAAAGGAGCTTGGGGCTGACCGTCAGCGCCGCCCCGCCCGATAAAGGCGGATACAGTCCATATCTGTCGTAGCCAGTGAAGAGACGGACATTGGCCACCGATGCGCCTGTATTCGGGTCCTCCCGACAGTTCGGCGATCAACGCGCCCGCAGGGATCTTAGCCCGCTTCGCCTCGATGCGCGTCCCAGATCTTTGCAGCGACGTCAGGCCCGTCGAGCCGCGCGATGGCGCGGATGCCGGTCGGCGAGGTCACGTTGATCTCGGTGAGATTGCCGTCGATCACGTCGATGCCGACGAACAACAATCCGCGCTCGCGCAGCGCCGGGCCGAGCGTGGCGCAGATCTCGCGCTCGCGCGCGGTGAGGTCGGTGGCTTGCGCGGCGCCGCCGCGCACCATGTTGGAGCGCAGATCGTCCGGCGCCGGCACGCGGTTGACGGCGCCGGCGAATTCGCCGTCGACCAGGATGATGCGCTTGTCGCCGTGCTTGACCTCGGGAAGAAAGCGCTGGATCACCCAGGGCTCGCGGAAGGTCACCGAGAACATGTCGAACAGCGAGCCGAAATTCATGTCCTGCGGCATCACGCGAAACACCGCGGCGCCGCCATGGCCGTGCAGCGGTTTCATGACCACGGCGCCGTGCTTGTCGCGGAACGCGTTGATCTCGTCGAGGTCGCGCGAGATCAGCGTCGGCGGCATCAGTTGCGGAAAGTCCATCACGAACAGCTTTTCCGGCGCGTTGCGCACGCTGGCGGGATCGTTCACGACCAGCGTCTTCGGGTGGATGCCGCTCGAGAAAATGCGTCGAGGTGATGTAGGCGAGATCGAACGGCGGGTCCTGCCGCAGCAGGATGACGTCGAAATGCGGTCAGCGGCTCGCGCTTCGGCTCGCCCAGCGTGAAGTGATCGCCGACCTCGTCGCGCACGGTCAGCATCTGCACCGGCGCCACCAGCTCCTCGCCGTGCAGCGAGAGCTTGTCCGGGGTGTAATAGGAAAGCGCCGTGGCCGCGCTTCTGCGCTTCCAGCAGCAGCGCGAAGGTCGAATCGCCGCGGATGTTGATGCGCGCGATGGGGTCCATCTGGACGGCGACGTTCAATTTCATGTGGAGGATCCGGATGCTCTGTGAGGGTGAGCTTCAGGCGCTGGCGTCGAATGCCGCCAACAGATGGCGCGGCAGCCGCCGCGGCGCAATCAGCATGGCGTCGAAACGCAGGTCGAATTCGGCATGCTCGGGATGCGCCATCAGCCAGGCCTGCGCGGCATCGATGATGCGCTGCCTGCTGGCGCGGCGTCACCGCATAGGCGGCCTCATCGAGGCTGGCGCGGGCCTTGACCTCGATGAAGACGAGCAGATTGCGCTTGCGCGCCACGAGGTCGATCTCGCCATAGGGCGTGCGAAAGCGCTTTGGCCAGGATGCGATAGCCCTTGGCCATCAGATAGGCGGCGGCGCGGCTCTCCGCGGAGAGGCCGGTTCGGAACGCCGCGACGCGCGCCGGGCGAAGCGAGCTTTGGCAGCTTGCGTCTGGCGGCGTGGCGCCGTCAGTCTTCGCCATCGTCGCTCCGGACTAGCTTCCTTGGCGAGCTCGAGCGCGCGGGCATAGACTGCGCGGCGCGGCCGGCCCGACAGTTCGACCGCATGCGCCACCGCATCCTTGACGCTGTCGCGTTGCAGCGATGATCGCAACAGATCGTCGAGCTCGTCCTCCGCCATGACTCTGCGCATCCGCCGGCGGCGGGCCGATCACCAGCACGAATTCGCCGCGGGTTTCCAGCGTGTCGGCGGCTTCGCGCCAGCTCGGAGATCGGCGCGCGCTTGATCTCCTCATGCAGTTTTCGTCAGTTCGCGGCAGATCGCGGCGTCGCGCCCGCCCATGATGTCGGCGAGATCGGCGAAGCGTGTCCTGCACGCGGTTGCCGGATTCGAACATCACCAGCGTCGCGTCGATCCGGCGAGCTCGGCGAGCCGGCGTGCGGCGCGCGTGCTCCTTGGCGGGCAGAAAGCCCTCGAAGAAAAACCGGTCGGTCGGCAGCGCCGCGACCGACAGCGCCGACAGCACCGACGATGGCTCCCGGCACGCGCGATCACTGCATGGCCGGCGGCGCAGACCTCGCGCACCAGCTTGAAGCCGGGATCGGAGATCAAGGGCGTGCCGGCATCCGAGACCAGGGCGATCGAGGCGCCCTGCGCCAGCCGCTCCAGGATTTTCGGCCGCGCCAGCGCGGCGTTGTGCTCGTGATAGGGCTTTGAGCTGCGCCGAGATCGCGTAGCGCTCGGTCAGCCGGCGGGTGATGCGGGTGTCCTCGCAGGCGATGATGTCGACGCCGGCCAGCGTTTCCAGCGCGCGCAGCGTGATGTCGCCGAGATGGCCGATCGGGGTCGCCACCAGATGCAGAGCCCGGGAACCGGCCTTGGCGCGGTCAGGACGTGGCCCGCCGACGGAAAATGTCGCGGTCCGCGGAACCCGTCTCGGCCTTCAGTTCCGTAGTTATGGAGCTGGCTTTTGCGCGCATAATGCCAATCTAGAGGGGCAATGCAGCGCTTAGCGCCACAACCGTAGCGTGGACCAGGAGATTCCGTGCGCGCACAACGGGTGAGATGAACGGGGATCCGGCAACCGGCGCTGGGCCGCTGCGAACGCCATAATCCTTTTGGTTTTGGTTAACTATTCGCCGACAATATGCCTGAATCCACCTCCTGATCACCGGAGGTTGGAGTCCTGGCCGATCTCGGTCGGTCAAGAGAAGAGATGCGATGGTGGGCCCGCTCAATCGCAAGGTCCTCGAGTCTCAGCCGTCGGGCGCAGACCCGGCGGACGGCGGTCGGCCTGATTCTCGGCGCGCCTCTGCTCGGCGCCTGCTCCAGCGTGCAGCAGAGCCTTAGCCAGTTTTCCAATCCGTTCGGCTCGCAGCCCGACGCCGGGCCCGCCGGCCCGCAGCAGCAGCCGCTCGCGGTCGGCACCGGGCAGGTCAAGGTCGGCCTGATCCTGCCGCTGTCGGCCGCCGGCAATGCCGGCGTCGCCGCGCAGTCGATGAAGAACGCCGCCGAGATGGCGCTGGCGGAATTCCAGAATCCCAACATCCAGCTCCTGATCAAGGACGATGGCGGCAGCCCGCAAGGCGCGCAGCAGGGCACCCAGCAGGCGCTCGAGCGAAGGCGCGGAGATCATTCTGGGGCCGCTGTTTGCAGCTGTCGGTTCCGGCGACCGCGCAGCTGACGCGCGCCCGCGGCGTCTCCGGTCATCGCGTTCTCGACCGATTCCAGCGTGGCCGGCCGCGGCGTCTATCTCCTGAGCTTCCTGCCCGAGTCCGACGTCAACCGCATCATCGATTACGCCGCCGGCACCGGAAAGCGGTCCTTCGCGGCGCTGTTGCCCGACAATGCCTATGGCAATGTGGTCGAAGCCGCGTTCAAGCAGGCGGTCGGCCGCAAGGGCGGCCGCATCGTCGCGTTCGAAAAATACGGCGCCGATCGCGCCGCCGCCGGCGCGGACGGTGGCGCAGTCGCTCGGCCAGGCCGATGCGCTGTTGATCGCCGACGACGGCGACTCGGTGGTGGCGACGGCGGACGCGCTGACCGCGGCGGGCGCTAATTTGCGCAACATCCAGCTGCTCGGCACCGGTCTGTGGGACAATCCGCGGGTGTTCGCGAGCCCGGCGCTGCAGGGCGGCCTTTATGCCGCGCCGGATCCGTCCGGCTTCCGCAGTTTCTCCGGCCGCTACCGCACCAAATTCGGCGGCCGAGCCGGTGCGCACCGCGACGCTGGCCTATGACGCGGTCGCGCTGGTCGCGGCGCTGGCGCGGACGCAAGGCGCGCAACGCTTTCGCGCCGGAGACGCTGACCAATCCGTCCGGCTTTGCCGGCATCGACGGGCTGTTCCGTTTCCGCTCCGACGGCACCAACGAGCGCGGCCTGGCCGTGATGAAGGTGGCGACCGGCGGCGGCAGCGCCGGTCGCCGGTTCGCCGAAGAGTTTTGGCGCGTAGACAGCGTTGGCGACTGTGGGCGCCCCTCCCTTGTGGGAGCGGCAAGTAGGGACACTCTACGCCGCGAGATCCGCCACCGACCGCATCGAGCACCGGAAATCCGGCCTGCGTCACGCGCAGCCGCCCGTCGGCATCGACCGATGATGGCGCCCTCCTCGCGCAGCACCGCGATGCCGACGCGGGATCGAGCGCGCGGCCCGACAGCGCCGCATAGCGCGCTGGGATCGATGCCTTCGGCGAGCCGCAGCCCCATCAGCAAGAAATTCGTCGGCGCGCTCTTCGCTGTTGAGGACGATCGTCGGTGATGACGCCGTGGCCGTTGGCCTCGACGCGCATCAGCCAGGCTTCGGGGCGCTTTTCGGTCGCGATCGCGTGCCTGACGCCGTCGATATCGAGGCGGCCATGCGCGCCGGGACCGATGCCGGCATATTCCTCGCCGCGCCAGTAGACCAGATTGTGTTTGCACTCCGCGCCTGGCCGCGCGTGATTGGAAATCTCGTAGGCCGGCAGGCCATGTTGCGGCGCAGACGTCCTGCGTCACATCATACAGCGCGCGCGCGGTCGCCTCATCCGGCGTCTTCAGTTTGCCCGCGGCGTGCAAGCCGAAGAACGGCGTGCCTTCCTCGATGGTGAGTTGATAGAGCGACAGATGCTCGGCTGCTTCCGAGATCGCGAGCTTCAGTTCATCCGCCCACATCTGCGGCGTCTGATCGGGGCGGGCGTAGATCAGGTCGAACGAATAGCGATCGAACGCGGTGCGCGCGATCGCGACCGCATCCAGCGCCTCGCGCGCGCTGTGCAGCCGTCCCAGCGCCTTCAGCGAGGCATCGTCCAGCGCCTGCACGCCGAGCGACACCCGGTTGACGCCGGCGGTGCGATAGCCGCTGAAACCGCGTGGCCTCGACGCTGGTCGGGATTGGCTTCCAGCGTGACTTCCACGTCGACGGCGACGCGCCAGTGCTTTGCCGATCGCGTCCAGGATCGCGCCGACGGTTTGCGGCTGCATCAGCGACGGCGTGCCGCCGCCGAGAAAGATCGAGGTGACCTTCGCGGCCCGGCGCGCGCGCGGCGGTGGTTTCGATCTCGCGCGCGAAGGCGCGCGTGAAAATCGCTCCTCATCGATCAGGCGCGTGCCGGACATGGCTGTTGAAATCGCAATACGGGCATTTCGACAGGCAAAACGGCCAGTGCACGTAAACGCCGAAGGCCTCTCCCTTGCGGGTCGCGTCGCGCTAGTCAAGGCAGATCTCCGCCAGTTTGACGAAGGCGCGGGCGCGGTGCGAGCAGGCCGAGGCCCAAGCGGCGGCAGGCCGTGCTTCTCGATGCTGGTCATCTCGCCGAAGGTGCGCGTGTGTCCATCGGGCAGGAACGCCGGATCGTAGCCGAAGCCGGCGGTGCCGCGCGGCGGCCACACCAGCGTTCCGTCGACGCGCGCCTCGACCTCTTCGAGATGACCGTCGGGCCAGGCGACGCACAGTGCGGACACGAAATGCGCCTTGCGCTTGTCGAGGCGTCGTTGCGCCGCGTTCCTGCAGCAGCCGTTCGATCCGCGTCATCGCGGCCATGAAATCCTTGTCGTCGCCGGCCCAGCGCGCCGAGAAAATTCCGGGCGCGCCGTCCAGCGCGTCGACCACCAGGCCGGAATCGTCGGCGAAGGCCGGCAGCTGCGCTGCTTTCGCCGCGGCGATGCGCCTTGATCGCGGCATTGGCGCGAAACGTCGTCGCCGGTTTCCTCGGGCTCGCCGAGGCCGAGTTCGCCCGCGGAAACCGCCTCGACGCCGTGCGGCGCCAGCAATTCGCGCATCTCGGCGAGCTTGCCGGGATTGTGGGTCGCGATCACGAGCTTGCCTGTGATTCTGGCGGTGCATGGCCATCGATCAGACTACGCGCACGGCCATCTTCTGCAAGTCCACCAGACGCGCGACGCCCTTGCGCGCCAGCGCCATCAGCGCCAGGAACTCGTCCTGCGAGAACGGCGTCTTTTCCGCGGTGCCCTGCACCTCGATGATGCGGCCGTCGCCGGTCATGACGAAATTGGCGTCGGTCTCGGCCTCCGAATCCTCGGCGTAATCGAGATCGAGCACCGGCGTGCCGTTATAGATGCCGCAGGAGATCGCCGCGACATTGTCGCGCAGCACGTTGGCCTTCAGCATGTTGCGGTTCTTCATCCAGCGAGATGCAGTCGGCCAGCGCGACCCAGGCGCCGGTGATCGAGGCGGTGCGGGTGCCGCCATCGGCCTGGATCACGTCGCAGTCGACCGTGATCTGGCGCTCGCCGAGCGCTTCGAGGTCGACGGCGGCGCGCAGCGAGCGGCCGATCAGGCGCTGGATTTCGACGGTGCGGCCGCCCTGCTTGCCGGCGGAGGCCTCGCGGCGGGTGCGCTCCAGCGTGGCGCGCGGCAGCATGCCGTATTCGGCGGTGACCCAGCCGCGGCCCTGGCCCTTCAGCCATGGCGGCAGCCGCTCTTCCAGCGTGGCCGTGACCAGCACATGGGTGTCGCCGAATTTCACCATGCAGGAACCCTCGGCATATTTGACGACGCCGCGTTCCAGCGACACGGCGCGCAGCTCATCCGGCGCACGGCGGCTTGGCCGCATGGGAATCCTCCGAAAATTCAGCTAAAATCGGCTCGCGGTGCTTGTAGGAGGGGAGCGGGCAGCGGCAAGGCCTTTGGCCGCCCTTGAGGCGATAATGCGCGCTTGTCACCGGCCCTGCAGATAGACAGATTAGGGTGTAGTTCGAGGGAGTAGCTTGTGGCCCACCACGATCCGATTGGCCTGATCGCGCCGAATGCCGGGCTCGCCCAGCTCAACGAGCGTTCGCGCGACATCTTTCGTCAAATCGTCGAGAGTTATCTGGCGACCGGCGAACCCGTCGGTTCGCGCAACATTTCGCGCCTGATCGCGGTGCCGCTGTCGCCGGCCTCGGTGCGCAACGTGATGTCGGACCTCGAGCAGCTCGGCCTGATCTACGCGCCGCATACCTCGGCCGGCCGGCTGCCGACCGAACTCGGCCTGCGGTTCTTCGTCGATGCCCTGATGCAGATCGGCGATCTCACCGAGCCGGAACGGCAGTCGATCCAGAGCCAGCTCGCTTCCGTCGGCGCGCGCGCAATCGGTCGAGGCGGCGCTCGGCGAGGCCTTGACGCGGCTGTCGGGCCTGACCCGGGCCGCGGCCGTGGTGCTGACCGCAAAATCCAATTCGCGGCTGAAGCATATCGAATTCGTGCGGCTGGAGCCGGAGCGCGCGCTGGTGGTGCTGGTCGGCGAAGACGGCCAGGTCGAGAACCGCGTGCTGACGCTGCCGCCCGGCGTTCCCTCGTCGGCGCTGACCGGAAGCCACCAATTTCCTCAATGCGCGGATCCGCGGGCGCACGCTGGCGGAAGCGCGCCTCGAACTCGAAACCGCGTTGACGCAGAACCGCGCCGAACTCGATCAGCTGACGCAGAAGGTGATCGCCGCCGGGATCGCGAGCTGGTCCGGCGGCGACAGCGACGACCGCCAGCTGATCGTGCGCGGCCACGCCAATCTGCTGGAAGATTTGCACGCGCTGGAGGATCTGGAGCGCGTGCGAGTCGCTGTTCGACGATCTCGAGACCAAGCGCGGCGTGATCGATCTGTTGGGCCGCGCCGAGCGCGCCGAGGGCGTGCGGATTTTCATCGGATCGGAGAACAAGCTGTTCTCGCTGTCCGGTTCCTCCACCATCATCGCGCCCTACAGCGACGCCGCGGGCCGTATCGTCGGCGTTCTCGGCGTGATCGGGCCGACGCGGCTGAACTATGCCCGGGTGATTCCGACGGTGGATTATGCCGCGCGCATCGTCAGCCGGATGCTGGGCGGCTGATCCGCCCTAGAACGCGGCATGGTTGCGCTTGATTTTCTGCGCCTAAAGCACGATATCCCGGCCAGCAAATCCCGCATTCGATCCAGACGCGTTTTTCGAGAAGGCAGTCTATGACCGATCCCAACCGGCAGAATGATGATCCGGCGAACCCGGCGCCAGGCCGGCGAGCCCGTGGTTTCCAAAGCCCTACATCATGCCCGACGATCCCGAGGAAGGATCGGTCGGAGGCGCTGGCGAAGGAGGCCGCGGAAGCGCGCGACAAGATGCTGCGCACGCTGGCGGAAATGGAAAACCTGCGCAAGCGCACCAGCCGCGAGGTGGCCGACGCCCGGACCTACGGCATCACCGGTTTCGCGCGCGACATTCTCGATATCGCCGACAATCTGCAGCGCGCGCTCGATGCGGTTCCGGCCGAGGCCAAGGCAGACCGCCGATCCCGGCCTGAAGGCGCTGATCGAAGGCGTCGAGCTGACCGAGCGCTCGCTGCTCAACACGCTGGAGAAGAACGGCGTCAAGAAGTTCGATCCGTCGGGCGAGAAATTCGATCCGAATTTCCAGCAGGCGATGTACGAGGTCCCCGACCCGTCCGTGCCCGTCGGGACGGTGGTGCAGGTGGTGCAGGCCGGCTACATGATCGGCGAATCGCAGCTGCTGCGGCCGGCACCTGGTTTGCCGTCTCCGAGGGCGGCGCGAGAGGTCGCGGCGTCGGGTGATCGAGCCTAGAGCTAGCGCGAGCGCTACCGCCGTTGATCTGGTATTCGCTGTGACGCCCGCCAAGGCCAGGGCTGCCCAGGCTATTGGCGAGCGACGCCGCTGACGTATCGATGCCGCGGCAGGCGTCTTCAGCGACATGGGTCTCGAACCCGGCCTTGCCGCATCGACGCCGTCCAGGTGACACAGTCCGTCGCCAGTCCGCGACGGGTGAACGCTCGATCTGGCGCGCCTTGGGAAGTAGGCAGCCAGTCCGGTGATTGTTTTCGCCGTCGGCCTCGGTAACGGAATAGCTGTCGACGTCCTTGTGGAAGCCTTTTTTCGAATGACGAGCGCGGCTTGCGGCACGGAAGATCCTTCGAAAGCGCGGCGCCGTCCGGTTCCTGCACGCAATGATCGGGCCACAGCACCTGCGCCGCCCAAATCGACGGTCTCAAAGAGGCTTGCCGGCGTGAACTAGCGCAAACTGAGATATGGCCCGGCGTATGCCAGTCCTGCGTCACTCACGACGTCGGCGACGCCCTTTGCGATCCGGCTGATCGCCGGGATGACCTGCGCATAGGTAACGGCCAGGCTGCGCCGCCGGGCAGGAACGCGAATTCTGGACATCGATCGCCAGCAGCGCGGCAGCGTCATCGACCTGATCGAAGCTGCCGCCCAAGCCTGGCTTGGAATAACAGCCGCGCTAGCCGACGGCTGGGCCCGCAAGCTGGATGCGCCGTCGAGCCCCGCATGCTGCACCGCCCTGTAGAGCAGGGCCGGCCGATCACTGTCGCGAAGCGAGCGTAAGAGCTGGCGCGCCGGGCGTCGGTGAAGCGTGCGGCGACGCTCGACTCAGGGCCCGGCGGAAATACCCCGCCGCGCCCCCGATCCGCCTGCCGCGGCTGAATTCCGTCGCGCACGCGCGCGGAAGCGCTGGAAACGCTTTCGGCCACTGATCGCGCGGCGCGCTTCCGATGATGCGCAGCGAGCTCGGCCGCCACGAATGCGCAGCCATTGCACCACGGTGACGGGCGGTATTGTCCTTGCCGCTGGTCGCGTCGATGCGCGTTTCATAGCCGGGCATGGCCGTCGATGCGAACCGGTTCTCGGACATCGTGATCCGCGCGTCGCGCACCCCGGGAATCGTCGTCGCGGCCTGCTGGGCGAACCGGCCGCGGTCCTCCGGCGTAGAGCCGGCGTCAGGTCCGATGCAGGCCGATCACCATGAAGGGTGCCGGCTCGAAGCCGGTCTATCTCGTCGCCGTCGGCGAGAATAATGCGCGGCGCCAGAGCGCCAGCGTGCGGATATTCTTGAAATCGCTCGAGCTCGCTGATCTTGAACGGCATCAGTCAAAGCTGCTCCTCGACCGGAACCTCGCTGCCGGATCGCCGCCGGGCGAACATCTGCCGCACACGCATCGTCGCTGTAGATTTTGGTGGCGTTCTCGGGAACCTGCACGGCGACGTAGCCGGAGAACGTGCCGCCCGGCAGGATCATCGAATAGCGCCGCACAGTGGTCGCGCCGTCCTTGGCGTTCTCGGCGGTGTAGTAGGCAAGGCCGGCCGGAGGTCTCGATGCTCTGGGCTTGATGCCGCCGGTGCCTGCCGGATTGGCCTTGAAGGCGTTCGTGACTTCGCCATAGGCCTCGGCCGGCAGCTCCGTCACCAGCACCTTGACGCTCTGGTCCTCGGTTTCGAATCCGACGAATGATCTTGGCGCGGGCTGAGGCCGACCAGCGGCGTCATGCCGACCCGGACTGCCCGGCGGAAAAACCGGGTCCGCGGCCGAGAGCAGGGCACGCATGGCGGTGACGAAGCAGGACAACCGCGGACGAATAGTCGAATGGGGCTTCATGAAAGATCTACTGGGTTTGCATTGAGGCCGTTCAAGTGGTCGGCAGGCTCGTGGCCGCTCATTCCGCGGGCGCCACGTTTTCAGTTCGCTCGCTTTTAGCGCGTTTTGACGGTCCGGCAACAGGCCAAGCCGCGATTCGCGTTCCCTGCGACGCCTGTCACCCCGGTCCCGGTCGCGCCAGCTTTCGTGACCTGTCCGCTGGTGAGGCCGCCAGCGACCTCGGCTGGGCCGGCCCGGGTCCGACGCCGACACTATCTTTCAAAGGTCGGGGTTTTCGAGGCTAAGGTTGCGCTCGGTCCTTGCAGGGCCAGCCCCTCCTCTATATGAGGCTCACCGTCGCAATATCGCGAGCATGTTGATCGTTTGGGGGTTTGGATTCGGTGCGCCGTCAGGGCCCAGCCAACCTGCCGCAAAAAGAAGGATATGAGGACCATGGGAAGGTCATCGGGATCGATCTCGGCACCACCAATTCGTGCGTCGCCGTAATGGATGGCAAGACACGCCGAAAGTCATCGAGAACGCCGAGGGCATGCGCACGACGCCCTCGATCGTCGCCTTCACCGATGACGGCGAGCGCCTCGTCGGCCAGCCCGCCAAGCGCCAGGCGGTCACCAATCCCGAGAACACCTTCTTCGCGGTCAAGCGCCTGATCGGCCGCCGCTACGACGACCCGATGGTCGAGAAGGACAGAAGCTCGTCCCCTACAAGATCGTCAAGGCCAGCAACGGCGACGCCTGGGTCGAGGCCGACGGCAAGACCTATTCGCCCTCGCAGATCTCCGCCTTCATCCTGCAGAAGATGAAGGAGACCGCGGAGAGCCTATCTCGGCCAGAAGGTCGACGCAGGCGGTCATCACCGTTCCGGCCTATTTCAACGACGCCCAGCGCCAGGCCACCAAGGACGCCGGCAAGATCGCCGGCCTCGAAGTGCTGCGCATCATCAACGAGCCGACCGCGGCCGCGCTCGCCTACGGGCTCGACAAGACAGAAGACCGGCACCATCGCGGTCTACGACCTCGGCGGCGGCACCTTCGACATCTCGATCCTCGAGATCGGCGACGGCGTGTTCGAGGTGAAGTCGACCAACGGCGACACCTTCCTCGGCGGCGAAGACTTAGCAATACGTAACTGA
>ERZ1370068.9664-contig-8424_pt1 | contig 47509 bp, 81 predicted proteins | sample MGYA00561227_ERZ1370068 | MGnify/ENA primary metagenome ERZ1370068 (study PRJEB38410, sample SAMEA6850437) | metagenome | study: Metagenomic assessment of the ecological functions of the soil: analysis of the soil microbiota associated with the... | reverse complement strand
TTAATAGCGTTCAGTTACGTATTGCTCCAGTCGGTGATAGGTCTCCACCAGATCTTGTGTACATCTCGACCGGCGTCCAGCTCCACGCCAACGCGGCGGCGATCGCGGGCCAGACGCGACCCAGCCCCCGCGCGCGTTTGAGGTAGGGAGCTCGCGGAATGGCGATGTTTGGCAAGCTCGTCCATCCGCTCGTGGGGACCGCGGCGGTTACCCGCGTAATGCCAACTCCTTTCGCAAGGGCGAGGCAGGGCGCGGCGCCGAACGGCGGCCCCGCACCTCGGCTGGAGAGTCTCGGGCCACTGCGTTACTTTAAAGCGGCGATCTTCTTGCCGAGTTCGTCGAACTCCTTCACGCAACTCGGCGAGCTGCGTGCCTCTTTGTCGGTCTTCGCCTTCAGCGCTGGCGTTCGCTCGGCTTCTACCGGCGCCAGTGCCTTGTTGACCTCCATTTGCCGGATGGGTAGGAGCTGATTGTTGTCGGACTTCTTGAAGGGCGCCCACTGCAGGCCGGCCAAGGATCTTCTTCGCGCTCTCGTCGCTGGTGGCCGTAGCTGAAAATGAAGTCGGCGATCTTCTTCTTTGAGCCGCCTGCGTCGAGGTCCTTGCGCCACACCAGCGGGTCCGACGGGATCAGCGGCGAGGTCCAGATCACCCGGAATTCTCCTTGGCCTTGGCCGGCGCCGTCTTGGCCAGGCGCTGCAGGTTCTCGCTGTTGTTCGCGGCGGCGTGCACCAGCTTGTTGGCGACCGCCAAGCGCGTTGCGCCTCATGGTTGGCATTAGCGCACGGTCTTGAAGCACTCCTTTGGCATCGATGCTGCGTGGCCGAGAAGATGAAGGTGGTGGGCACCAGGAAGCCTCGACGTCGAGTTCGGATCGCCGATGCCAAAATCAAGCGTCCCGTCGCACTTCAGGACGTCGTCGAGCGTCTGGTACGGGCTGTCCTTGTGCACGATGATGTGCGACCAGTAGCCGGGGTTGCCATCCTTACGATCGACGGTCTGCGCGAAGACCTCGCCGCTCGGCGCGATCGGACGCGCTTCCATCGCCGACTTGTTGCCGAACCAGGCCACCTGCACCTTCTTGAAGCGCATGGCCTCGATCACGCCGGCGTAGTCCGGACGCAAAGAAGGCGTTTGATGCTTGAGTTGCCGTCTTCTTCTGCCATGTCCGCCAGAAACGGATCCCAGATCGTCTTCAGATTGGCGCGTCGTCTCCGTCGAGATGATACCGAAGTTGACCTCCTCGGCGGCAGCAGCCGGCGCGGCCAGCATTACCGCGACCGATGCCGCCATCAGTGAGCGAAGCATGTCGTCACTCCGCCTGTCTTGCTCAGTGTCTTGCTCAGTCTTCTGCCTTACTGCCCGCCGAACCATTGGTCCGGAAGAGGATGTGAGCCGGGATCACGGCGCGCGGCAGCGGCGCGCCGCAGCGCCTGCGCCAGGTGGTTTGCCGGCTACCGACCATGCGCGTGGCCATTGGCAGGCAGATGGCCGGTCCGCGCCGGCAAGAACAGCTCTCTCCGCTCTCGGCGCCGTAGAGGTCGCCGAGAAAGCCTGGCGTAAGGCGTTCGGACGGCCCGTCATAGGTGATACGACCGTCGCGCAGCGCAGTCGGTGCGCCAGGCAATAGGAAAGCGCATATTCGACCTGGTGCAGCGACACCAGCACAGTGATCTTGTCCTCACGGTTCAGCGCCGCGAGGATGTCCAGTGACGCGGCGGGCGGCTTGAGGATCGAGCGAGGCGATTGGCTCATCGGCGATCAGCACGCTGGCTCCCTGCACCAGCGTCCGCGGCGATGGCGGCCCGCTGCTGTTGACCACCGGATAGTTCCGAGCCGCGCTTGAGTGCGTGCTCGGCAATGGCGACGCGTGCCAGCGCCTGCATTGCCCGCCGCTTCTCGGCTGCGCCGGAAACGGGCGAGACGTGCCGCGCCATCCGGGAATCTGACCGAGCAGCTCCGAGGCAGACGTTGGTCAGCACCGTACAGCCGCGGCACCAGATTGAACTGCTGGAAGATGACGGCGACACGCGCGCGCAATCGCGCCGCGGAGGCGCAGATGCGCCCGTCCTCCTGGATCGGCTCCCCCCAAAACGCGGATTTTGCCAGCGGCCACGGACCCGGAGCAGAGGAGCCCAGGTCGGTCGATGCTGACGAGACCGGCGATGGCACGAATGAGGGTGGACTTGCCGGGCCGAGGCCCCGATCCAGCGCCACCATCTCGCCGCGCTCGATGCTGAAGCCGATATCCTGCACGGCACCGGCGATTACCGGGACGGAACGACTTTGCAACCCCAATCACCTCGATGGCTGCGCTCAGCTGTCCCGGTGCGCCCCCGTTTCGTTCGCGCGTCGACCACAGCGCCACACCGTGACAAAGCAAGCCACGTCGCGCGATGACAGCCGTGTAACGGGCGCCGCGCGCGGGCCCCGCCTGATCGTCGCACGACTTTTCCAAAAGCGGCATCGCTAATGAGCCCAGCATGGCGAGGGGCGCAGGGGAACGGCAGCGACCGTGTCGGGCGCTGATATTGCAGGGCGTCGGGCACTGATGGGAGTGTGCGCGCTGGCGACCGAGGCGGAGCTCGCGGGCGCGCGCCTCGCCGGAGCCTTGCTGAAGTGCCGCCGGCCCAGGAGCTGCGTGCGCCCGAGACCGAGGCTGGTGATGGTGCGCGTGGATCGGATCGGCGGCAGCGGCACGCTTTCAATCTGGGGCGGCCCGTCATGGCCCGGGTTGCCGCCGAGGATGACGGGTCAGGCCGACGTCGCGGCCACCCAAGGTCGACTTCTTCACTCTGGTGCGGGGCGAGGACTGAGCCATGCTGCAGCCGAGGTTTCGGCGATCCTGTGCGCGAGTCCCAGGCGCGGTGTTTCGCCTCACTCTGCGCGCCATGGCTGCTCCGGGCACTATCCTCTGCGCTTTAAGGCATGCCTCAACTCCGCCGACGCCGCTTTTGGCGCCGGCCGCCGCGCTTCATCTTGACGCTGTGCGACTCTGAGCGCCGGTGTGGCTTGATCAACCGCTCGCCGACAATCCTGACGTCGCCGACTTCTTGCGCTTTCACACCGGCGCGCGGCTGGTCGTGTCGCCGGCGGAGGCCCTCTTTGCCGTGGTCGCGAACTCGGCCCGCCACTGCCGCTCGCAAGCTTCGCGCAGGGATGCCGGCGACTATCCGGATCGTTCCACCACCCTCCGCTGCAGGTCGACAGTTTGGAGGCGGCGCCGGGTTGGCCTCAGGGTCCGGGTATCCGCCATCTGCGCGCCTCGGCCGCGCCGTTACCCGCCGACTTCGTCAGTCAACTCGTCGTCAATCGCGCCCAATTTCCCTGTGGGGTCGATATCCTTTTTACCGCCCGCTGTGCCATTGCGGCGTTGCCGCGCAGCGTGCGTGTGGCGAGGCCGTCTGATGTATGTCGCTGCAAAGGTGGCGAGGCGGCCGCTTGCCGCATCGCACCAGCTTTGGCGCGCGCGCGGCGCGGCGACCAAAATCTACCCGGATTGCCGCCGATCGGATCGCGAGCAGCTCGCCCTCGCTGTCGACCGCGTGATGTGCAGGGCTCGCTCCATGACGGCGATCTGGCGGCTGTCGCCATCAAGCAGGCGCGCGGGCGACCTGATTGAAGCCATCTTTTTGCTGCGCGCCTACCGCGCCACGCTGCCCCGCTTGGTGCTGTGCCGAGCCGGTCGATACCGGCCGCCATGCGCCTGCGCCGACGCATCTCGGCAACCTACAAGGATTTGCCCGGGGCCAGATGCTCGGGGCCCACGTTCGACTACACGCATCGCCCTGCTCGATCCTTCCCAACGCCGGCCGCGCCACCGCCCCCGCAGGGTCGGAGGAGCCCGCCGGCGGCGCCGGCGCCGCAGGTGACGCAGCTGCTCGATCGCGAGGGCTGCTCGAGACCAATGCCGGCGCCGATGGCGACGGCCCATCGGCGACCTCACCCGCACCCCTGGCGTTTCCGGCGGGCCGGGACCCACGCTTGCAGAGCGCTGCCGCGCGTGCTGACGAGGGGCTTTCTGCTTGGCCTCGCTTATTCGACCCAGCGCGGCTACGGCCGGCCGCACCTTCGCGGCCGAAATCGCATCGGGTGAGGTGGAGGTTGAATTCTACGCCCGAGGAGCTCGGCTTCCGCGGTTCCGCTCGGGCAGATCCCACGCTGACCGAATGCGAGATGGTCTGACCAGTTCCAGGGCTCGGCCACGCAGCCGCCGCAGTTCACGCGCGGCTATGGCGCTCGCCGTTCGGCCGCGCCGAGCGCAAGGCGATGTCGATGGCGCTGCTCGATCGCGCCCTGCGCCAGCGAGACTTGGGGCAAGAGCGCGTGGCACCGGCGCAAGATCAGGAATTCGTACTGGCGCACTGCGACAACGTGCGGGCGACCGGTTTCGTCGAGCACCTGAAAGCTCCTCACTACGTCGATTTCCAGGCCGAGCTGGCGCTGCTGCGGCAGCTGCGCGCGGAGTGGTTTGCCGCCCGCGGCGGCGATCGAGAAGACGTGGCTGCGTGCGTCGACGGCGGGGTGGCGCAGTGACGGGCGGTGTCTCCTGCAACTTTCGCCTCACCTCGACGAGCAGCAGAGCAAACGCACAATCCGGCGCGCCATCCTCAAGGCTGATCGCCATTCCGGGCTATCAGGTAGCCCTTCCCCAGCCGCGAAATGCCGATGCCCTACGGCTGGGGCACCGGCGGCGTGCAGGTGACCGCCTCGATCCTCGGGCCGCACGATGTCCTCAAGGTCATCGACCAAGGCGCCGACGATACCACCAACGCCGTTTCCGATCCGCCAGTTCTTTGCCCGCACCGCAGGTGCGCACCACGACCCACACCAGCGAGGGCGAGAGTCATTATTCAGACGCGCCATCGCATCCCGAGGCGCCGCTCGCGGAGGGCCAAATCATTGTCTACCAGGTGCCCATGCCCGAACCACTCCGCTTTCTCGAGCCGCGCGAGAGCAGAGACGCGGCAGATGCATGCGCTCGAAGACTACGGCCTGATGCACGTCAGAAGCTGTACGAGGATATCGCCCGGCACGGTCACATCGCCACCGCCTACGCCTATCCCGCCATGGTCGAGGCCCGCTATTTGATGGATCCCTCGCCGACGCCGAAGTTCGACAACCCCAAGATGGCATCATGTCGCCGGCGTTGCAGCTATTCGGCGCGGGACGCGAACAGCGCATCTATGCGCCGCCACCCTACACGCGCGTGGTAAGCCCTCGATTTCAGATGATCATCCCTTCGCGCGCACGCGCTTCGAGCAGCCGTGCGCCCTGTGCGGTGCAGCGCGAGAAACCTATCTCGATGAGGTCGTCACCGACGATAGGGGTGGGCGCATGTTCGTGTGCTTCGGATACGGACTATTGCCAGGGACGCCGGACGGGCTGCCCCAGAGCGGGAGGCAGACGATGAGCGCCGCTGAAGAGGCGTTGCTAACCGCGGCCGGCCTGACCAAGCTTTTTACGGTGCCCGCATCGGTTTGCCTGGATGTCTCGCTCGATCTCTACGCTGGCGAGGTTTTGGCCGTTGTTGGCGGACCGGGATCGGGTAAATCCACCCTGCTTTCGCTGCTCGCGACCCAACTGCGGCCGACCCATGGTCGCATTCGGTATCGCATGCGCGATGGGGTCGTGCGCGATCTATTTGCGCTCGGAGAAGCGGAAGCGGCGCTTCCTGTTGCGTACCGACTGGGGCTTCGTGCATCAGGACGCCCGTCTGGGCTTGGCGGATGGGCGTGTCGGCGGGCGCTGGCGTCGGCGAACGCCTGATGGCGGTGGGCTGGCGCAACTATGGAAGGGATACGAGGGGAGGCGCTGGAGTGGCTGGCCCGGGTCGAGATCGAGACCGGACGCATCGACGATCTGCCGACGACTTTTTCCGGCGGCATGCGACAGCGCCTGCAGATTGCCGGAACATGGTGACGGCACCGCGCCTGGTATTTATGGACGAGCCGACCGGCGGGCTCGACGTCTCCGTGCAGGCTCGACTGCTCGACCTGATGCGTGGCCTGGTGGCAGACCATGGCCTCGCGGTCGTCATCGTCACCCACGACTTGGCCGTGGCGCGGCTGCTCTCGCACCGGTTGATCGTGATGCGACATGGCCGTGTGCTCGAAACGGGTCTGACCGACCAGGTGCTCGACGATCCACGCGAGCCCTACACGCAGCTTCTGGTCTCGGCCGATTTGCGCGGGTGAGGACATGGTCGCAACCGACACCGCTCTGCTCAGAGCTAACGCGAGTGGCCAAAACTTCGTCATGCACCTGCGTGCCGGAGCCACGCTGCCGGTACTGCGCGAGGTTACTTTCGAGGTGCACGCGGGCGAGTGCGTTGTCCTCGACGGTCCTTCAGGTATCGGCAAATCATGCATACTCAAGATGATCTTCGGCAACTATCGCATCGATGCCGGCAGCATCTTAGTACGGCAGGGGCGAGAATGGACCGATGTTGCCCGTGCCTCGCCCCGCGACGTCTTGCGCCTGCGCCAATGCGTGATCGGCTACATCAGCCAATTCTTGCGCACCATTCCTCGTGTCGGTGCGCTCGACGTTCGTGGCTCAATCCGCGCGGGACAATGGACCAGACGCGGCCGCTGCCCGGGCGCGAGCGGCCGATCTGCTTTGCGCGGCTCGCCATCCCGGAAGCGACTTTGGCAGCTGCCTCCGGCCACCTTCTCCGGTGGCGAGCAGCAGCGCATCAACATCGCGCGCGGCTTCGTGGCGATGCATCCAGTGCTGCTGCTGCGACGAGCCGACGGCCTCGCGCTTGACCAAACGAATTGCGCCGCGGTGGTTGAGTTCATACGCCATCGCAAGCGTGCTGGCACGGCGCTGGTCGGCATCTTTCACGACGAAGACGTCAAGCGCCAGGTCGCGGATCGCTCGATCGATGTCAGCCGCTTTCGAGCCTGAGAGCCGAGCCGTGGATAGGACGCGCATCTTCGAAAATGCCAACATCGTGCTCCCGGCAGCGGTGCTGATCGGCTGGATCGCCGTCAGCGGCGATCGCATCGTCGAAGTGGGCGAAGGCCGGGCCCCGAACGCGGCCTCGATTGCGCCGGCGACTTCCTGGTTCCGGGCCTGGTCGACCTACATACCGATCACCTGGAAAACCATCTGCAGCCGCGCCCAAGGTGGCGTGGCCGCCGCTGGCGGCCGTACTTGCCTACGATGCACAAATTGCGGCATCTGCCATTACCACGGTATTCGATTCCGTGCGCGTCGGTACTGATCTTGCCTCATCGCTCCGTCGCGGCGGAACTGAGGGCGATCCTGGGTGCCATCGAGGCCGGCAGAGCACAGGACCTTCTGCGCGCCGAGCATCGTTTGCATGTGCGCTGCGAGATTTGTGCCGAGGACGTGGTCGAGCAGACCGGCTGGTTGCTGGAAGTCTATGATGTCAAGTTGATCTCGTTGATGGATCACACCCCGGGCGCTCGCCAGTTTTGTGATCTCGGCGCCTGGAAAACCTACTATGGCGGCAAGTCCGGCCTGCCCGCCAGCGAACTGGAGCGCTTTATGCACACGCGGCGCGCTCAGTTTTGCCGCCAACTACCCGCGCCACCGTGCGGCGCTCGTCGCCCTCGCCAAGGCGCACCGTATTGTCACGGCAAGCCACGACGATGCAACGCTCGCGCATGTGGAGGAGGCGATCGCCGAGGGCGCGGCCATTGCCGAATTTCCGACCACGGCCGAAGCCGCCGCGGCCTGCCATCGCGCGGGCGTTGCCGTGTTGATGGGCGCACCCAACGTGGTAAGGGGCGGCTCCCACTCCGGCAACGTGGCCGCCGAGGCGCTGGCGCGGGAAGGCGTGCTCGATATTCTGTCTTCCGACTACGTGCCGGCAAGCCTGCTGGATGGGGGCATTCGAGCTGGCACGTCGTATCGGGGCGCTATGGTTTGCCGGCCGCCCTTCGCACGGTTACCCTGCAGCCGGCACGGGCCGCGGGGCTGAACGATCGCGGCCAGATCGCAGCGGGGCTGCGCGCGGATCTGGCGCGCGTTCGTATAGTGGGCGACCTTCCCGTTGTGCGTGAGGTCTATCGTGGCGGACGACGGGTCATTTGAGGACGGCAAAGTTGGGGGACTGGGGCCGGGCCGGGTCGTCTTGCTCGTGGGGCCCAGCGGCGCCGGCAAGGATGCCGTTCTGCAGCAAGCCTCGTTGGCGCTTGGCCGGTCGGAAGCAATTTATCTTTGCCAGGCGGGTCGTGACCCGAGAGCCCGACGGCAGCGAGGATCATGACTGCGTCAGCGCCAGCGAATTCCAAGCCCGGCTCAGACAAGGTCGTTTTGCCCTCAATTGGCAAGCACATGGTCTGCACTATGGGATCCCGCTCGAGGTCGACGAGGCAGTACGCCGTGGTGGATGCGTCCTGTTGAATGCTTCGCGCACGATCGTTGCCGGTGCGCGCGCACGCTATCGCAAGGTCGCGGTGGTGCTGATCGACGCTCCCGCCGAGCTGCGGGCCGATCGCTTGGCTAAACGCCGACGGGAGCACGGCCCCGATCGCCTCGCGCGCCTGGCGCGGGCGGCGCCCGGCTTCAGGCCAACCGATGCCGACCTGATCATCGAGAATGCGGGCGCCTTGACGGCGGCGGCCGGGGCCTTCGTCGATTGGCTCATGGCCGGCGAGCCCGGCGCGCCGACATTGGGCAGCGGCGACTGAGGTTGCGGTGCTTTCGCGCTAATCGCGCCAGGGGCGAGCGGCCGACCCTGGATGCCCGAAATCGCGCGGTGCCAATCCAGCGTGGAACCAAAGCATGAAGCTATAGATATCGTAGACAGGCAGACCCAACCGGTCGCGCAGGGCGCGCGCGTAGGGCGCCATATTGGTGCACTCGAGCAGAACGGCGCCCACCCGCTCGTGTTTGCGTAAGAGCGCATCGCCGGCCTCGAGGATATCCTGCTCGGCGGCGGCCACATCGAGCGTCTCTTCGTTGCCGATCAGCACGCGCGTGAATTCACGACCTGTGTCTGTGCCGACGACGGGCAGGGCCGGATCCAGCCCGATAGCCAGGAGATGGTCGCGCGTCAGGTTGGCCGCGCTGACCGTAATGACGCCAACCCGCTTTGCCGGCCGGCAAGGTGCTCTCGATCATCGGCACCTGCATCAGGCTCGAGGTTGCCACCGGCACGGTCACGGCGGCTACCAGCTGCTTCTGGTAGAGTGAGAGGAAGCCACAATTCGTGGTGATGCCATCGGCGCCGAGTGCCACCAACTCCTTGGCTGCCGCGATGAAGCTGGGTAACAGTCCGGTTGCCTGCTCGGCCACGACACGCTGTGGGGAGGCCCCCTTGACCACCTTGTACAACACCGGAAACGGCCAGGTACCGGCGTGGCCCATGTCGCCCGGGATGCGCGGAAAGCGCGCTTCCAGCATCAGGATGCCCAGGCGCGCGCCGTAGACGGCCTTGCCTCCATGGGCGAGCCGCGGGCCGCCGAAATCATTGCGCATCAGGTAGCTCCTGCAAAGGTCATCCGAGTTTCGAAAAAGCGGCATGAGGTCGCCGCATCGGCGGCTTCCCACGGCCGCCAGGGCCCCGCGAACAAGGGCAGGAGCCGCATCGGGACAACCCGTCTTGGCGACTTCGTGGGCATGGCTGGCTGCTCAGGCCGACGGCAATCCAGGAAAAAGCTGAGGTGTGCGGCGTTCGCGCAACTTTATCTTGTCATCGGCGATCCGTAAAATCGACGCTTCCGTGGGAGCGCTCGAGGAGAAGAATGGCGCCTGTGGCGGCGAGAACCAGGGTTGCCGTGATCGGCGCCGGCATGGTCGGGGTAACGACGGCCAGCTTTTGCTGCGCAAGGGTCACGACGTCGTGCTGCTCGACCCCGGCGAGCCCGGCGGGGCGCATCGTTCGGCAATGCCGGCTGTTTCAATGGCTCATCGGTGGTGCCGATGGCGATGCCAGGTACCATCCGCCATGTCCGCAAGTGGCTCGCCGACCCGCTTGGTCCCCTTTCGCTGCCGCTGTTCTATCTGCCGCGCGTGGCGCCCTGGCTGATCCGCTTCATTCGCGCCGGCACGCCAAGCAAGGTCGCCGCTCAGGCGCAAGCCCTGCGCACGCTTTTGCAGGACGGGATCGAGACGCTCGCTCCGTTGCTGCGCGAGGCGGGCGCAAGCGACCTGGTACAGCGGGTCGGGCATTTGTTCGTCTATCGCACGCTGGCCGGCTGGCAAAGCGACCAGGCGGCGTGGCGGCTGCGCGCCGACAACGGCATCCGTTGGGACGAATTCGATGTCGGCGAGCTGCGACAACTCGATCCCAATCTTTCCGGCGAGTATCGCAAGGGCGTGCTCGTGCGCGAGAACGGCCACACCGTGAACCCGCATCGACTCGTCACCAGCTTGGCATCGGCGTTCCAGCGTGACGGCGGTCGGCTAATGGCGCGTCGCGTCGTTGGCTTCGACGTGGTCGACGGCCGGCTGCAGGCGGTTCGTTGCGAAGATGCATCCCTTGCCGCCGACGCCGCGGTCGTAGCCGCCGGCATCTGGTCGAAACCGTTGGCCGCGCAGCTTGGCGATCGGCTGCCGCTCGAGACCGAGCGCGGCTACCATCTCATGATCCGCGATCCGGAGGTCACACCGCGTCTCCCCGTTGCCGACGCCGACGGCAAATTCGTTGCCACCCCCATGGAGCTCGGGCTGCGACTTGCGGGCACGGTCGAGCTGGCCGGCTTGGCCGCGCCGCCCAATTGGCAGCGCGCGCATGCGCTGCTCACGCAGGCGCGCCGAATGTATCCCGCGCTCGGCGGCAGCTACGCCGAAAGCCGCCTCAGCACCTGGATGGGTCATCGTCCGAGCCTGCCCGATCTGCTACCCGTCATCGGCGCCTCGCGCAAATGCAAGGATGTTGTCTATGCCTTTGGGCACGGCCATATCGGCATGGCTTCGGCGGCCAAGACCGCCAGGACGGTCGCCGAGCTCGTTTCCGGCGAAGTGCCCCAGATCGATGTGGCTGCCTTCAGTCCTCGCCGCTTCGGTTGATCGATCGCGGCGGCGGCTTGGGCCTGCTCCCGTCTGCGCCGGCACCGGCGGATGGCTTTTGCCTGGCTGGTGGCGTCGTGGCCTTGCTTGGGCTAACGACTGGGCAAGCTCGCACCGGCGCGCCGTGATGCGCGGTCACGGCCGACCGGCCGCCTTGCTAACGCCGCTTGCCGGCAGCTGGGACGCCGCCGGATCGCGGCGGGCTGTGCTGAGGCTCACGTCGCGAGCGCCCGTTCCACCTGCTAGATTGTCCGCAATGGCCCAGCCACCTCCCTTGCTCCAGCTTAGCGACATCGCCCTTACCTTCGGCGGCGCGCCGTTGCTGCACGACGCCGAGCTGACCGTGTCCGCCGGCGACCGCATCTGCCTGGTTGGCCGCAACGGCTCGGGCAAATCGACGCTGCTGCGCATTGCGGCGGGTCTGGTCGAGCCCGATGCGGGGACGCGATTTGTGCAACCAGGCGTGGCAATCCGCTGATTGCCGCAGGAGCCCGATAGGACTGGCTTTGCCACCACCGGGGCATTTGCGGAATCGGACCTGGGGCCAACCGACGACCCCTATCGGGCTCGCTATCTCTTGCAGCAGCTCGGGCTCGACGCCTCGGAAGCTCTGGCTCAGCTCTCCGGCGGGGAACTCCGCCGGGCGGCGCTGGCGCGCGTGTTGGCTCCCGCGCCCGACATTCTCCTCCTCGACGAGCCGACCAATCACCTCGATCTGCCGACCATCGAATGGCTAGAAGGCCAGCTGCTGCAAGGGCGTGCCGCACTCGTGCTCGTCAGTCATGACCGGCGCTTCTCGCCAATCTTTCGCGCCATACCCTGTGGCTCGATCGCGGCAGCACGCGGCGTGTGGCTGTCGGGTTTGCCCAACTCGAAGCCTGGCGCGACGAGCAACTTGCGCTCGAGGAAGTCGAGCGGCACAAGCTCGATCGCAGAATAGCGCGTGAGGAGGATTGGTTACGCTACGGCGTCACGGCCCGGCGCAAGCGCAACGTACGCCGCGTGGCCGAGCTGCAGAACCTACGGCAAGTACGGCGCGACCTTCGCCGTTCGGCTGGCAAGGCCGTCCTTGGCGCACCGGAGGCGTCGGTCTCCGGTGCGCTGGTCATCGATGCCAAGGCTATCGGCAAAACCTACGCTGGGCGGCGCATTGTGCAGAGCCTATTCGACGCGCATCGCCCGCGGCGATCGCATCGGCATCGTTGGTCCCAACGGCAGCGGCAAGACCACGTTGGCCAATCTGTTGACGGGGAGCTTGCGCCCGATAGCGGATCGGTTCGGCTTGGCAGCAACCTTCAGATGGTAAGGCTCGACCAGCGGCGCGAAAGCCTCGACCCTGACTGGACGTTGAGCGACGCCTTGACCGGAGGCCGGGGGATACGGTCACGGTCAATGGCCGATCGCGCCATGTCGTTGGCTATATGAAGGATTTTCTCTTCACGGCGCAACAGGCGCGCACCCCGGTGCGCGCCCTTTCCGGCGGCGAACGCGGCCGGTTGATGTTGGCGCGGGCCCTATCTCGGCCGTCCAACCTGATGCTGCTCGATGAGCCCACCAACGACCTCGATATCGAGACGCTCGACGTGCTCGAGGAGATGCTCGGGGACTACCTCGGCACGGTCGTCCTCATCAGCCATGATCGCGATTTTCTTGATCGCGTGGTCAATGCCGTGGTCGTCCCAGAGGGCGACGGCCGCTGGTCAGAATACGCCGGCGGCTACAGCGATATGATGGGGCAACGCGGCGGCGATTTGACTGGCAGGCAAGCGATTTCCCAGCCGCCTACGGCTCCGGCGGAAAAGAAGACGGCGTCCATGGCGCAAGCCAAAGCAGCAAAGCGCCGGCTCAGCTACCACGAACAGCGCGCGCTGGAGAGCTTGCCCGCCACGATCGCCTCCCTCAGCGCCGATCTCGATGACTTGCACCACCAACTCGGCGATCCCGGCCTCTACGCTCGCGATCCGGCGGCTTTCAGGCAGGCTTCGGAGGCACTTATGGCCAAGCAATCCCAGCTTGCGGCTGCGGAAGAGAAGTGGCTGGAGCTTGAAATTTTGCGCCAGGCGATCGAGCGCGATTGAGCTCCCTCCCAAGCGGCCCGGCGCGGGCCGCCTCAAGCCTGCGCGTCGAGCGGGAAGCCGTCGGGCCCGGATGGAAGGCGCCGTTGCGCCGCACGGCGCTCGCCTCTCGCCCATCGTGCTCGGCAATCAGGGCGACCAACGCGTTGCGTTCGGCCCTTAGCTTGGCCATGCGAGCAAAGCGTCCCTCGCCGAACCTGTCGCGCAGCAAGGCGCTGTATTCGAGGTTCAATTCCCTCAGCTTGCGGCGGATGGCGTTGAGTTCGATGCGGGTCATCGTTGGCCCTTCCGTTGGTTGTTCCCCGCACCCATGATCGATTCTTGTCACAGGAAAGCGGCGCTCTGACGGCGAACTTATGCTCACCCTGATGATCCGCGGTCCGCGGGCCCGTCGAAGGCGCAGGTGCTGAGACCCAGCGAAAAACGACGATGGCGAGAATGAGAGCCACGGCCGTGGCGCCCCAGAGCGGCGTGCCGAAGGCCGCCAGCCAACCCAGGTGGATATAGGCAGCGCTCAACAGCGAGATGAACAACCGGTCGCCCCGCGTGGTGCGGATGGCGAGAATGCCGCGCCGCGGCGCCCCGCCGGGTGAAAGCAACTCCCAGATGGTCATGCAAATCAAGCAGGCCGGCGATGCACAGGGAAGAACGCCGCGGTTTCCCAGGTCCAGGCCATCCAGGTCAGGTGCAAGAGCTCCTCCCGTTATTGCGAAAACGCGGCCCATCACACGCGGCCGAGCGCAAAACCCTTGGCGATGTAGTTGCGCACGAAATAGATCACGAAGCGCGCCGGGAATGATCGTGAGCGTACCGGCGGCGGCCAGCAAACCCAGTTCGTACCCCGAGCTGCTCGCCGTGCGGGTCATGGTCGCCGCGATCGGCTTGGCGGCAACCGAGGTAAGTGTCTTGGCCAACAGCAGCTCGACCCAGGAAAACATAAAGCAGAAGAAGGCCGCAACGCCGATGCCGGCGGCAATCGTAGGCAGGAAGATCTTGAGGAAGAAGCGCCAAAAACCGTAGCCGTCGAGATAGGCCGTTTCATCGAGCTGTCTCGGTACGCTTGACATGAAACCCTCGAGTATCCACACCGCCAGCGGGATGTTGAAGAGGCAGTGCGCCAGGCGACGGCGATATGGGTGTCGAACAGACCGATCGCCGAATAAAGCTGGAAGAACGGCAGGGCGAATACAGCGGCGGGCGCCATGCGGTTGGTCAGCAACCAGAAGAAGAGATGCTTGTCGCCCAGGAAGCGATAGCGCGAGAAGGCGTAGGCCGCGGGCAAAGCCACCAGCGACCGAAATGACGGTGTTGATGACGACGTAAATCAGCGAGTTGATATAGCCGTTGTACCAGGTCGGGTCCGTGAAGATTTTCTGATAGTTCTCCAAGGTGAACTTTTGGCCAGAGCGTGAATGCACCCAAAATTTCGTTGGTCGTCTTGAACGACATGCTCACCAGCCAGTAGATCGGCAGCAGCAGAAACAAGATGTAGAGCGCCGGCACGAGCCAGCTGAGCTTGCGCATCACTGTTCCTCATCTCGAGTCATCACCGCGTAGAAGATCCACGACAACAGTAATATGATCAAAAATAGATGATCGACATTGCCGCCGCCGGACCTAGATCAAATTGACCGAGCGCGATCTTGACCAGGTCGATCGACAACAGGGTCGTGGCATTGCCGGGTCCGCCACCCGTCAATACGAAGGGTTCGGTATGGATGTTGAAGCTGTCCATAAAGCGCAACAGCACGGCGATCGTCAGAACACGGCGCATCTTCGGCAGCTGGATATAACGGAACACCGCCCAAGCCGAGGCGCCATCGATCTTTGCGGCCTGGTAGTAGGCATCGGGGATTGCACTCAGCCCGGCATAGGCCAGCAGAACGACCAGCGACGTCCAATGCCAAACGTCCATGGCGATCAGCGTTGCCCACGCCGAAATCGGCTGCTGGTGTAGTTATAGTTGATGCCCAGATCGTTGAGCAGCCTACCGAGCATGCCGATGTCGGGCAGGGCGAAGATGTTCCACATTGCGCCGACGACGTTCCAGGGGATCAGGAGCGGCAGCGCCATCAGCACCAGGCAGACCGAGACCCACGGTCCGCGGCGCGGCGATCGCCAGGGCGATGGCGACGCCCAGCGGCACCTCGATGACCAGAATTATGCCGCTGAAGATGAGCTGCCGTCCGAGTGAGGCGTGGAAGCGGTCCGAGTGCAGGACCTGTTCAAACCACTTCACGCCCTCGAAGAAGAACATGTTGTTGCCGAAGGTCTCTTGCGCGAGTAATTGACCACCGCCATCAACGGGATCACGGCATTGAAGGCCACGAGCGCGACGACAGGCAGCACGAATAGCCAGCCCATCTGGTTCTGCGTCTTGCCGTCCATGGTCGGGCCTACTCCAACAGCTGACCGTCGGCATAGAGCCGGGTGTGAGCGGGGTCGAAGCGGACGCAGGCGTTGCTCTCTGGCAGCGAAACGCCCTCCTCGAGCAGTAGCTTGATGCGGCTTTCCTCACAGCGCGCTTCGACAATGCGATAGCGGCCGGCATCGCTAACCTTGACGATGTCGACCGGGATCCCCTGTTCGCTCAGCAAGACGAATTCGGGCCGCACGCCGATCTCCGTATGCCGGTCATTGAGGGGCCGGCGAGGAGGATTTTCGACGTCGACCTGGCGGCCGGCGAAATGGACGCCGCCCCTGCTGACCTCGCAGGGCAAGACATTCATGCCGGGCGAGCCGATGAAATGCCCGACGAAGGTATGACGCGGGCGCTCGAAGAGCTCGACCGGCGAGCCGACTCTGCACGACACGGCCTTCGTGCATCACCACCACTTTCTCCGCGAACGTCAGGGCCTCGGTCTGATCGTGCGTCACATAAATCATGGTCCGCCGCGTGCGCTGATGCAGTTCCTTCAACTTGGACCGGAGCTGCCATTTGAGGTGTGGATCGATGACGGTGAGCGGCTCATCGAACATGATGACGTTGACATCCGAGCGGACAAGCCCACGCCCGAGGGAAATCTTCTGCTTGCCGTCGGCGGTGAGCCCGGACGCGCGCTTGGGCAGCATGGCGTTGAGATCGAGCATGCGCGCGATCGCTTCAACCTTCTGCTCGATCTCGGAGGCCTTGCAGGCCGCGATTGCGCAGCGGAAACGCCAGGTTTTCCCGGACCGTCATGGTGTCGTACACCACCGGAAACTGAAAGACCTGGGCAATGTGCCGGCGGTCGGTCGGCCGCTCGGTCAGGTCGACGCCGTCGAACAAGACCCTGCCTTCGGTCGGGCGCACCAGTCCGGAAATGATGTTGAGCAAAGTGGTCTTACCACAGCCCGATGGCCCGAGCAGCGCGTAGGCCCCGCCATCCGACCACTCGAGATCGAGTTCTTTCAGGGCCCAGTCCTCGGGGGTGCGGGGTCGTTTCAGGTAGCTATGCTTGATGTTTTCCAGGCTGATCTTGGCCATAGCCTCAAGGCCCTTCAAATGCCCGGCGGGGCGGGCGGCTCGCCCAACCGGTGCGCCACCCTGCCTCATGCCACGAGCTTGCCCTCGACGCTGAAATACATGCAGCGATCGACGTCGATGAAAAGTTGGGTGGTCGTACCAACCTCGACGGCGTGGATGCCGTGCGACTGCGATACCCAATGCAAGGGGCCGTGCTCGAAATGGATGGTGCTCTCCGATCCGCTGAGCTCGGTGATCTGCACTTTGCCGTCGAGGCGAGCGCTGCCAGGGCCGTTTGCGATGGGGCTGATGTGATGCGGGCGAATACCGACGACGTAGAGCGCCATCCGGCAGCTCGCGCAGCTCGGCCGTTGCCATCCATTGGACCGTCTCACTCAGGACAATGTGGTCGCCACGCTTGGTGACGGTTGCCGTATTGATTGGCGGATTGGAGAAGACTTGCGCGGTCACGAGGTCGACGGGTCGATGATAGACCTGCGCCGTCGGTCCGAACTGGCGTGATGCGCCCTCGCCTGAGAGGGTCGCCGTATGTCCGCCGAGCAGCAGGGCATCCATAGGGTCTGTCGTGGCGAACACGACGATGCTGTGCCGATTGACGAACAGCTTCGGCAGCTCGTCGCGCAACTCTTCCTGAGCTTGAAGTCGAGATTGGCGAGCGGTTCATCAGAGCAGGACCAGGTCAGCATCCTTGACGAGGGCACGCGCGAGCGCCGTCCGTTGCTGTTGCCCGCCCGATAGCTCGTTGGGGCGGCGAGGTAGCATCGGCGCGATCTTCACGAGCTCGGCTATGCGGTGCACGCGGTCCTCGATCTCCGCTTGCCGCATGCGCTGCAACCCGCAGGGGGAGGCGATGTTCTCAAAAACGGTCAGGTTCGGATAGTTGATGAATTGCTGATAGACCATCGAGACGTTGCGCTTCTGCACGGCAACACCGGTAACGTTCTTGCCGTCGAACCATACCTCGCCGGCGGCTGGGCTGCTCGAGGCCCGCCATCAGCTGCATCAGCGTTGTCTTGCCGGCAAGCGTCGTGCCAAGCAGGATGTTGAAGCCCTCCTCGGCGAGGCGCAGGTTCGTCTCATGGATGTGGGTCTGCGCACCGACGCTCTTCACCACGTTTCTCAGTTCGAGCGTCACGTAAGCGTCCGATGGGTCGATAGGGTCCCTGGGCGAGTGTCGCAGTATCGATCGAGAACGGCGCGGAGGCAAGCAGCAGGCTTCGGCGCCTGCGTGCTTCCACCGGTTGAAGCTCGGGCGGAAAGACGCTCGCTGCCGCAAACGCCGGTTAGCTCTTCCAGCGCTTTACCAGTTCATCGTAGTCGATGGTTTCGCCCTTGGGCTTCTCGTCGGCGAGCTTCGCCTTCGGCCCGTTCGGCTTGCCGAGCCATTCCTTAGGGTCCTTCGACGGGATTGAGCCGCGGGCCGCAGCCGCCGTAGACCTTGGCCTTCTTGTCCACGTCTTCCATGCGCGCCATCACGTCATCCATCTCCTTGGCCAGCCGATCCATGGCTTGCTGTGCGGCGTGAAGGCGCCGGAGTTGACATCGCCGATGTTCTGCCACCAGAGCTGCGCGAGCTTGGGATAGTCGGGCACATTGATGCCGGTTGGCGTCCAACGCACGCGATCCGGTGAGCGGTAGAACTCGACCAGGCCGCCGAGCTTTGGTGCCCGTTCCGTGAAAGATTGATGCCGGATATCACTGTCACGAATGATGGTGAGTCCGACGTGGCTCTTCTTCAGCGACACCGTCTTGGAGATCGTGAACTGTGCGTAGAGCCAGGCGGCTTTGCGGCGCTCGAGCGGGGTTGATTTGAAGAGGGTCCAGGAGCCGGCGTCCTGATAGCCGAGCTTCATGCCCTCTTCCCAGTAGGGGCCGTGCGGCGAAGGAGCCATGCGCCACTGCACTTCGCCCTTGTCGTTTGCGGTGTTGTTGCCTTCTGCTCTTGGGCTTGACCATTTCGGCAGTGAAGGCTGTGTACCAGAAGATCTGCTGGGCGACGTTGCCCTGCGACAGCGCCGGAAGCGATTGATAGAAGTCGTAGTCGGCGGCACCGGGAGGCGCATACTTGCGCAGCCACTCGTCCCACTTGCGGATGGCATAGACCGACGCTGGTCCGTTGGTCTCGCCACCGCGCGAGATCGAGGCACCGGAGGGATTGCAGGAGCCTTCCTCCATGCGGATGCCCCACTCGTCGATCGGGCGTCCATTGGGCAAGCCCTTAGAACTCGCACCGGCCATCGACAGCCAGGCGTCGGTCATGCGCCAGCCCAGATCTGGCGCGCGCTTGCCGTAGTCCATATGGCCATAGATGCGCACGCCGTCGATTTCCTTCACGTGCACGCTGAAGAACTCGGCGATGTCCTCGTAGGCGGACCAATTGACGGGCACCCCGAGCTCGTAGCCATAGCGGTCCTTGAACTGCTTCTTGATCTCCGGTCGTTTGAACCAGTCGTAGCGGAACCAATAAAGATTGGCGAACTGCTGATCCGGCAGCTGCCAGAGCTTGCCGTCGGGACCAGTCGTAAAGGACTTGCCGATGAAATCATCGACGTCGAGCGTCGGCAGCGTGACCTCCTTCGCCTTCCCGGCCATCCAGTCGGTCAGATTGACGGCGCAGCTGCAGGCGGCGAGTGCGTGCCGATGAGATCCGAGATCGTTGATGTAGCCATCGTACAGATTGCGGTTGGTCTGCATCTGCGTTTGGACGGCCTGCACAACCTCGCCTTCGCCCAGAACCTGGTGATTGACCTTGATACCGGTGATTTCCTCGAACGCCTTGGTCAGCGTCTTCGATTCGTATTCGTGCGTCGGGATCGTTTCCGACAGCACGTTGATCTCCATCCCTTGAAGGGCGCGGCCGCGTTGACGAACCATTCCATTTCCTTGAGCTGCTGATCTTTGCTCCAGCGTCGAGGGCTGAAATTCCCGGTCAAGCCACCGCCTTGCCTCATCCATGCCGGCCAGGGCGCTCCCGCTTGCCAACATCACCGCCAGCAAGGCGGCCGTGATCGTTCCTCGTCTCTTCATTGCTGATCTCCTCCCAAAGTTGTACGAGACGCCGGTTAACGCTATGATCGAACCAAAACGAATGTCAATCGAAAATGTATTCGCGCATCATCGGCCCACAACACGGCGGAAAACGCGGTAATACGAAATCCGAGGCGTGCCGCGCCGCTTTGTCGGTAGCGGCGAATGCGCTAAGCTTGCGCAGGCGATACAAACGAAATAAGTGGCCGAGGTGCTAACGGGAGGCCATGCATGTACCTGTTGAGCCCGCGCCAGAGCGACATCGTCACGCTCGCCAAGTCCGAGGGCCGGGTCAGCGTTGAGGGACTGGCCGACCGCTTCAACGTCACCCCGCAGACGATTCGCAAGGACCTCAACGATCTGTGCGAGCGCGGCGTCCTGCAGCGCTACCATGGCGGCGCCATCCTCGCCTCCGGCACCGCCAATCTGGGCTATGAGGCGCGACGCAAGCTCGCCACCGATGAAAAGCGGCGCATCGGCCTCAAGGCCGCATCCTTGATCCCCGACAGTGCCTCGCTGCTGATCAATATCGGCACCACCACCGAGCAGGTCGCCGCCGCGCTCCGCGGCAAGCATGGAGCTGCTGGTGATTACAAATAACATCAATGTCGCCAATATTTTGCAGGGTTATGAGCAGATCGAGATCATCGTCGCGGGAGGCGTCGTGCGGCATCAGGACGGGGGCGTGGTGGGGAGGCGGCGGTCGACTTCATCCGTCAGTTCAAGGTCGACTACGCCCGTGATCGGCACGTCCGCCATCGACGAAGACGGCACTCTGCTCGACTTCGATTATCGCGAGGTGAAGGTGGCGCAGGCCATCGCATGAACTGCGCCCGCAAATCCATTCTTGTCGCCGACAGCATGAGTTCGAGCGCACCGCGCCCGTGCGCATCGGTCATATCTCCCAGCTCGACTATCTCGTGACCGAGACCGAGCCGCCAGCGCGCGTGCGCGAACTGTGCCGGGAAAGCGATGTCGCCGTCGAGATCGCCGACCAAGCTTGATCTTTCGAAAGAGTTCGATAATCTTCGTTTTGCGTTCAAGCGAAGACGTATGAACCGACGGTGGGCCAGGCGCGGCGGCGGCTTGGCGCCAGCAAACCCATGGGAACGCGGACGGCGGCATGCGGGACATCGCAATCATCGGCGGCGGCATCAACGGTTGCGGTGTCGCGCGCGATGCCGCGGGTCGAGGGCTATCCGTCTTGCTCGCGGAAAAAGGCGACTTGGCGAGCGGGACCTCGTCCGCGTCGACCAAGCTCATTCACGGCGGCCTTCGCTATCTCGAGCAGTACGAGTTTGCCCTGGTACGTAGTCTCTCAAGGAACGCGAGGTCTTGCTCGGCCTGGCGCCGCACATCGTGCGGCCAATGCGTTTCGTGCTGCCGCATCATCGCGGCCTGCGTCCGGCCTTCCTGATCCGCCCTCGGTCTCTTTCTTTACGATCACCTGGGCGGGGGCGGCGCATCCTCGAGCCCTCCCGAACCGTCGACCTGTCGCGCCTTGCGGCCGGTAGGCCACTGAAGCCGACCTTCACGCGCGCCTTCGAGTACTCGGACTGCTGGGTCGACGATGCACGCTTGGTCGTGCTCAACGCAATGGATGCTGCTGCCCGCGGCGCCGAGATCCGCGTGCGCACGCAAGTCGTATCCGTGCACCGCACGGCGAGCCATTGGCGGATTGAGATGGAGAACCTGGTTTCGGGTCAGCATGAAAACGGTGACCGCGCGCGTCCTCATCAACGCCACCGGTGCGTGGGCGGCCACGGTCCGGCCGATGGTATCGCCCCAGGGCGACGGCCGGGCATCAGGCTGGTCAAGGGCAGTCATATTGTGGTGCGCCGCTTGTTCGAGCACGACCGCGCCTACATCTTCCAGAACGCGGACCGGCGCATCATCTTTGCGATACCCTACGAAGGGAATTCACGCTCATCGGCACCACCGACGTGGATTTTACGGATGACCTTGCCTGCGTCGCGATTTCGCCGGAAGAGGCGCGAGTATTTATGCCGCGCCGTCAGCGAATATTTTGCCGCCCCCGTCAGTCCCTCCGACATTGTTTGGAGCTATGCCGGCGTGCGCTCCCTGTTTGACGACAGGGAGCTTTCGGCACAGGACGCAACGCGTGATTTCGTCCTCGATCTCGACGGTCCCAAGGGCCGGCCATGGCTGCTGACGATCGTCGGCGGCAAGATCACCGCTTACCGGCGCTCAGCTGAGGAGGTTTGGGCAAGCTTGCGCCGCTGTTTCCGGGCGCGCGGCCTGCCTGGACGCGCGAGATCCGCTGCCTGGCGGCGATTTTGCCCGCGAGGAACTGGGGCGGCTGGCATCCGACTTGGCCGCAGCGGTTCCCGCGCCTCGGCAGGCAACCTCGCATCGTCTGGTCGCGCGCCTACGGCACCATCGCGCGCAAGATTTTGCGGATCGGCCGGATGCTGCTTCCGGACGCGCCTGGGCTCGGCTTCCATTTCGGTGCCGGGCTGTATGAGCGCGAGGTTGCCCATCTCGTCAAAAACGAATGGGCGATGACGGCCGAGGACGTGTTATGGCGACGCAGCAAGCGGCTTGCACATTGACGAAACCGGCCGGCGCCAGCTATCTGACTGGCTGATGGCCCGCCTGCCCGCCAACGGACAGCCTCTTGCGGGCCTGCAGCGCGCAAGACGCGAGCGCAAACAGGCGCTGCAACAGCTGAGTGCGGCCGGTTGGCACTCGGGCCCGGCTGGCACTCGGGCTCTGCTGGCACTCGGGCTCTGCTGGCAATCAGGCTCTGCTGGCAATCTGGGCCCGGCTGGCCTGCTTGGCACTGGGTTCAGCTGCGGCCGATCGTTCGAAGCTACGCCGGTCAAGGAACCGGGGCATGCCACTTTGCGTTTTTCCGTTACAGATCCGTCCCCAGTTCGCCCACAGTTTGCTGCACAGTTCCGTTCAATGACATGTATTGCGACAACCTTTTCGCCACGCCTTGTGCGCGGGATCGCGGCAAGCCTTCTGCTCGCACCTCCGGCGTCAGCGCGGCGGCGTTTGCCCAGCCCGGTGCGAACTGCGACCAAGCCTACCAGGCCATGCTGAGCACGATCGAGCGCAAGCCAACCCTATCCGCCGAGGCCCAGCTCGCCCGGCAGCGGATCGCCTCTGCGCCTCTACGATGCCTGCCGGACCGGGCACCTGGAGCATCCAGGTGAGCTGTTCGACAAATTGGATCGCGACCGATACTGAGCGCACCGCCGCCGAGACGGTGTGCCCGTGCCTGGGAAAGGTTGCGCTTTTGCTCGCTGCTTGGCTGCTGCCCAACGACGGGCGTGACCCCGTCAAGGCCGTCGGCTGCCCGAGCGTAAGGCGCAGACTGCGCGCCGCCGCGGAGCGCCGCGAGCCGGCGAGGTCCAAGCGGCAGCGTTGTTACTCCGCTGAGCGGCCCGCAAGCGCAAATCCCGACTGAAGAGCATCGGCCATCTTGCTGTTGCGTCGCATGAAATGAAACAGCGTCCCTGTTGATCCGCGCTGCCAGCCTCGCCCGCGCCCCATTTGGGCATTGACGCGAGCCGTCCACATGTATCGGATGTGTGCGGCTCTTCTCTCCTACACAGAAGAAGGCCGAGATTGGGCGCCGCGCTGTCCCCGATAGCGGCTGGCGCCCTTCTTTTACCGCAATTGTGCCGACACGGCCGCGGTCCGCTGCTACCGGGCCTCCGGTACGGGCTCCGGCGCGCCTCCTCGAGCCCATGCGGCTTGTTCCGTGCGCCAGCGTTGGATCATGGGGACGCCGGGGGCTTGAGCCCGTTCGGACCGACCCAGCCGTGCCAACCCTAAGGCGGCTAACAACAAATGCGCGACCGGTGAGCGAGCAAGGTGCGCAACCTTTGCGCGCACCCATTGCGCGCACCCAAGGCGTGGCTCCTGGGACACGCCGGCAAGGACGGTGTTGGCCTTTGCCTTCGGATCCGGCTTGCACCCGGGCGCGGTCAGGGGTGCACAAATCGGGCAGCGCTAGGTGGAGGGGGTAAGGACCATGCTGTTGAGGACGCTCGCGGCGCTCGTTGCGCTGGCTATTGGGGGATTGCAGCGTCGAGCGGGGCAAGCGCCAAAGACCTCGGCCGTAGCCAAGGTCCTGCGCTCGATGCCAATTGGGTGTTGCTCGAAACGCGCGCGGTGGATCTGAAGAAGGAGAAGGAGCGCTTCACCGTCGGAGCGGGCAAGGGCCGCTTCAGAGTCGGTGCTGCTGGTCGGTGTCGACCGCCGGATTGACATCAATCGCGTCACGATTGCCACGGACGGCGAGCCCTACATCGATGCGGGCACCTAAGACTCGAGCACGGACAGCGTTTCGCACTCCGATCGAGGTTCAGCCATGACGGCGGCGTGGTCGAGAACGTTGACCTATTCCACAGCCTGCATCTCGGCGCGGCGGGACCGGCCAAGGTCGAGTTGTGGGGATTGCGCGCCTCACCCGAGGTGCCGAACGCCCGCTCGGCGTCACCCAGCTGGGTCTGGATCGGAACGCGCTCGGTCGACCTTAAGAAGAAGAGGATCGCATCGAGGTCGGGGCCGGCAAGGGCCGTTTCAAATCGCTGATGCTCGTCGGCGTCGACCGACTGATCGACATCGACCGCGTGACGGTGGTCACCGACGGCGCTGCGCCGCGGCTTGAAAGCGGCGCCTCAAGTTGCAAAAAGGGCAGCGCTCGCGCCCGATCCAATTGGGCCGGGATGGACAGTCGGTGCGCCACGTCGACCTCTCCTACCGCCTGCATCTCGGCGCGGCAGGACCCGCCAATGTTGAGCTGTGGGGCGTGCGGGTTGACGCGGCGGCCCCCGCCATTGCCAGCCCCGAACCCACGTCGCGGAGGCCGGCAGCGGTCGCCGCAGCGCCAGCGGCCGCGACGGCCGCCGCGCCCGGGGAGAGGAAACGGACGGCGCCGGGGCCGTGCTCTTTGGCGTGCATGAGAGTTGGCACGGTGGCGGATGAGGATGTCTTCAAACTTGGTCGGCAATACGGCCGGTTCGCCAGGCTTCAGCTGCGTGCGCTCGGTGGCACCGTCCAGCTAAAGGAATTGCGCGTGACCTATGCGGGAGGCGAGCCCGACGTGCTTGCGGTCAACGGCGAGAGTCGGCGCCGACGAACGCACGCCATGGCTGGAGTTAAAGGGCGATCGCTTCATTCGCGAGATTGCGTTCGTCTATCCTGCCCAATCACGGCGCAGCAAGGCCCGTTTGGAGATCTGGGGTGAATACGACGATAGCTGGTTTCAGCCGGGCTCGGGGAGCGGTGCCTTTGCGACGGCCAACAACGGCTGGCTCTATCTCGGCGGCCAGTCCCGCTCTTTGTCAGCATCCGGCGCGGCTTGGGTTTTGAAACCGACATCGTATCGGTTGCAGCGCAACCGCGGGTTCCGGAGCTTGCGACTGGATGTGAAGAACCGAGCGATCACGCTGAACCGGATCGCGGTCATCTACGCCGACGAATCGAGCGATGTGTTCGGCGAACGGCAACGAGTGGCTGGGGGCAGCTCGTTTGGTCCCGTCGAGTTGAAGCCTGACGCCCGGTCAAGCAGATCGAGATCAGCCACCGCTCGCGCATCTTCGACTCGCAGGCTGAAGGCAGTGGCTATGCCCTTCGTGGAGTTCTGGGCAAAATAGAGCTCAACCGGCGAAAACCGGGCACGCGATCCACCCCTCGCCCGCGCGCGGCTTGGCGTGGTGGTGAGGCTGCGAGAGCTTGTCGCTAGCCAACGGTTTCAACGAGTTGGCGCGCCCATGTGCACATCGCAACGCGTCGGTCCCAGGGCGCGCGCTCAGAATGCAGCCGATGGGCAGGCCGCTGGTCGCGAAACGGCGGGCACCGATACTGATCAGGCCGCCCAAGGCCGTCCAGGGCGAGATATGTTTGGGATCGCCGGTCCAGCTCAATCCTGCGGGGGCGGTGGCGGGGGTGGCGGGCCATAGGAAGACGTCGGCCTTAAGTTCGGTAAACAAGGTCGAGCGCAGTCGATCGATTTCGCTGCGCTCCTCAAAGTATCGACTGGGAGCAATGGCCAGGCCGTCGTGAACAAGCGTGGTGATCTTCTCGCCGACGGTGCTGAGCGGGTTCTTGCAGCAAATGCCGCAACGCCCGGCCGGCCTCGTAGGCCATGGTCGAACGCTGCAGGTTGAACAGGCGCTCGAACGAAATGGGCGAAGCCGGCCTCGCCACGGCATGACCGGCGCTGGCCAGCGCATCGGCGAAACGCGTCAATGCGGCCTTCATCTCGGGGATGGCATCTGCAATATGTGGGTCGTCGGGAATGCAAACGGAAAGCGTCGCCGGCACCGGCAAGCGGTGCCGCATGGTCACGAAGGGGGCGCGACGGCCTCGAACACATAGACCGCATCCGCCACGCTCCAGCCGTAGAAGCCCGGAGTGTCGTAGGAGGCGCCAGCGGCGTGATGCCGTAGGTCGACAGGCTGCGCGTGCTCGGCTGAAGGCGGAAATGCCGCAATAGGCCGCCGGCCGGTTGACCGAGGCAACGGTCTGCGTGCCAACGGCGGCCGGCGCCATGCCAGCGGCCACAGCGGCAGCCGAGCCCGAACTCGAGCCGCCGGGCGTGTGCGCTGACGTCATGGGGATTGCGGGCCGGGGAGGGTCGAAGAACGCGAACTCGGTGGTGTGCACCTTGCCCAGCACGATGGCGCCCGCCGTTTTCAGTGACAGCACGATCTCCGGCGTCGCTGTTGGCCGGCGCGGCGGTGGCGCGCGATCTGCTGTTGGCACGCGTCGGCAGGCCCTCGACGTCAATGATATCGCTTGATTGCCACCGGTACGCCGTGCAGCGCTCCGCGAATTGCTCCTTTCGCCGCCTCGCGTTCGCGTTCCTGCGCGATCTTAAGCGCACTCGGCATCGACCTGGCGCCAGCACTTCTGACCTTGGGATCGGCAGCCGCGATCCGGTCGAGATAACGTTGGACGAGCTGCCAACGGGCGGCAGCCTTTTGCCGGAAATCTCCTGGGCGAGGCCACATCACGCGGCCCGGATCGGCCGCGAAATTGTGGAGGTTCGTCCTTTCGCATGGTGCCTCGCTCTCTGTCTTTGGGCGGTCAAAGGGGGCCCTGCCATGGTAAGCAAGACTTTTGGGGCATTTTGCGCGGAAATAGCGTCTGGTGCCCACGGCAAAGCCCTTTCTAACATAAGTTTTTCGTAGCTGCCGGCGATCGACGGCGCGCGTCAGCGACAAGATAGCATGCAAGGGAGACGGTATCATGTCCGCGAAGACCCGAAGCGCGGTGGCGGCACTGTGGTTGGTATCGCTACTCGCCGGCAGCAGTTTGCTGACCGGTCCGCGACCGCGCAGCAAAGACTTTGAAATTCGTGCCGGAGGCGGATCTGCGCATCCTGGATCCGATCTGGACGACGGCATACATCACCGCAATCTACGGCTACATGGTTCTACGACACCCTGTTCGCGGTGAATGAAAAGTTCTGAAGTGTGACAGCCGCAAATGGTAAACAAGTGGAGCCTCGGCGACGACTAAGCTCACCTACACGTTCACGCTGCGCGACGGCCTCAAGTGCGCACGATGGCCAGCCTGTTAGATCGGCCGACTGCATCGCCTCGATCGAGCGCTGGGCGCAAGCGCCGATGCCCTCGGCCAAAAAACTGGCGGACTTGACCGATGCCTGGACGTCCGTCGAGCGACAAGACGTTTCACGCTCAGGCTGAAAACACCGTTCTCGCTCACCCTCGACGCGCTTCGCCAAACCCTCCTCCAACGTCGCCCTTCATCATGCCGGAACGCGTCGCCAAGACCGACGCGTTCACGCAAATCAACGAGGTCCGATCGGGACTCCGGTCCGTTCAAAATGCTGAAAGAGGGATGGGTGCCCGGTAGCAAAGTCGTGTTTAGTGAAAAACATCGATTACCTGCCCGCGCAAGGAGGCGCCGTCCTGGCGTCGGGTGGCAAGATCGTGAAGGTCGACCGCGTCGAATGGGTCTACATTCCCGATCCGGCACGGCTGCCGCCGCGCTCAACGCCGGAGAGGTCGATTGAGTGGCAGATGGTTCCGCCCGACCTGGTCCCGCTGCTGACCAAGAACAAGGACATCAAGGTGCGAGAACACCGATCCCCGCTGCTCGATCGGCTATTGCTGCGCTTCAAGCCAGCTGCATCCGCCCTTCAACAATGCAAAGATGCGCCAGGCCCTTGCTCTATCTTGTCAACCAGCAGGACTATGCCGCTGGCGATCGCCGGAGATGCCAAGCAAGGCACAGCCTTGCCATGTCGTTCTTCACCTGCGGGCTCACCGCCGAAAGCCAAGTCGGCTCCGAGGTGCTGACCGGGAAGCGAGACCTGGCGAAGGCTAAGCAGCTCATTCAGGAAGCTGGCTATAAGGGCGAAAAGATCGTGGTGTTGTCGGCGACGGACCAGCCAATCGTGCATAGTCAGGGCCTGGTGACGACCGAGATCACTCAAGTCCGCAGGTCTCAACGTGGAGCTGGCGGCCAACGATTGGGGCACGCTGATCAACCGCCGCGCCGTCAAGGAGCCGGTTGAGAAAGGGCGGCTGGAACATCTTTCACACTGGCTCGTCGGGGCCCGATATGCGCCAATCCTGCCATAAATTATCCCATGCGCGGCGTCGGCGGAAAAATCTTGGTTCCTGGTTGGCCGACCGACCCGGAAGATGGAGGAGTTGCGCAATGCCTGGTTCGATGCCACCGATCCAGCGCAACAGGAAGCGATTGATCGACGACATGCAAAAGCACGCCTGGGAAACGGTGCCTTTTATTCCAACGGCGCAGTTCGTCATTCCAACCGCCTATCGCAGCAACGTCTCCGGGCCTCTTGATCTCGCCGGTGGCGTTCCTGTGGAATGTGGAGAAGAAGTAGGCGCGAGCTGACTGAGCCAACATGCTCGGCTATGATCATTCGTCGACTGCTGGCGACCATCCCGGTGATCAGGAATGGTCGCGCTCTTCGTATTCTCATTGCTCTACTTGACGCCGGGCGATCCCGCGGCGGTGATCGCCGGCGACATCGCCACGGTCGAGGACATCGAGCGCATCCGCCAGAAGCTCGGCCTTGATCAACCATTCCTGACGCGATTTTGGGTGTGGGCCTCGGCCGTGCTGCAGGGCGATCTCGGTGTTTCGATTTTCACCAATCTTCCCGTGACGCAGCTGATCGGTCAACGTGTCGGCCCGACGCTGTCGTTGGCCTTGTGCACGTTAATCGTGGCCGTTGCCATCGCGGTACCGCTGGGCGTGATCCGGCGCCTGGAAAGCGGGCAAGCTCATCGATCGGCTGGTGATGCTCTTTGCCGTCGCCGGATTTTCGATGCCGGTGTTCGTGCTCGCCTACATTGATCTACCTGTTCGCCATCGATCTCGATTGGCTGCCGGTGCAAGGCTATACGCCGTTGCGCGAAGGCTTCTGGCCGTGGCTTCGCCATTTGATCCTGCCATCCATTGCGCTTGGCACCATCTACATTCGCTCTGATCGCCCGTATCACGCGCGCAGGCGATGCTCGAGGTCCTGGCACGGGACTACATCCGCACTGCACGCGCAAGGGATTGGCGCCCAGTGCGGTGCTGCTCGGACATGCTCTGAAGAATGCCGCCGTGCCGATTGCCACCATTATTGGCATCGGCATTGCGCTATTGATTTCGGGGGGTGGTCGTCACGGAGAGCGTGTTCGCCATTCCCGGCATTGGCCGCCTGACGGTCGATGCCATCTTGCGCCGGGATTACCCGATCATCCAGGGCGTGATCTTGTTGTTCTCCACCATCTACGTCCTGGTCAACCTGGCGGTTGACCTTTCCTACCGCTTCTTCGATCCGCGGATCCAATACCGATGCCTGCGATCGCACCCAGCCTTGCCAACGCCGGCGCGGGTGGCCGGTCGCAGAGCTGGGGCGCAGCAAGGGGTCATCTACCGCCATCCGACGGCGGTGATCGGCGGCGTCGTGCTCGTGTTGCTGATTGTGATGGCACTGTTGGCTCCGTATCTCCGGAACCGTCGACCCGCAGGCGATCTCGCCGGTACGGCGCCTGCGCAAGCCGTCGGAGACCTACTGGTTTGGAACCGACATGTTGGGACGGGACGTCTACAGCCGCGTCGTGTTCGGTGCGCGCATTTCGTTGGCCATCGGCCTGTCGGTCGCCATCCTGGCGACGACGATCGGACTTGCGATCGGTCCTCATCACTGGCTTCGTTCGCTGGCTCGACGCCGTGGTCATGCGCGTTATGGACGGTTTGATGTCGATTCCGGGAGTGCTGCTGGCCATCGCCTTGATGGCCTTGACCAAGGCCAGCCTCGAGAATGTCATTATCGCCATCACGCGTCACCGAGGTGCCGCGCGTGGTGCGCCTGATCCGGGGGCTTGTGCTTAGCTTGCGCGAGCAGGCCTACGTCGACGCGGCCATCGCCAGCGGCACACGCACGCCTCTGATCCTGCTTACGCCACATCCTTCCCAACACGATGGCGCCGCTGCTCGTGCAGGGCACCTACATCTGTGCGTCTGCCATGCATGACCGAGGCGATTTTGTCCTTTCATCGGTGCCGGTATGCCGTTGAACATCCGAGCTGGGGGTAACATCATGGCCGAAGGCCGCGCCTTGTTCCAACTCGCCAGCTACCTAATCTTCTTTCCCGGCATCTTTCCTGTCGCTGGCGGTCCTGTCGGTCAATCTTCTGGGCGACGGAATGCGCGACGCACTCGACCCGCGCCTTGCGCGTAACATGTAAGATGATGGCCGCGCCCGCTCCACTGCTCGAGGTCGAGGACCTGAAGACCCACTTTTTCACCCGGGACGGGATCGTGCGCGCGGTCGACGGCGTGTCGTTCTCGGTCGTACCCGGCGAGACGCTGGCGGTGGTGGGCAGATCCGGATGCGGCAAGAGCGTCACCTCGCTTTCGGTGTTGCGTCTGATCGCTTCGCCGCCCGGCCGCATTGTCGCTGGTCGCATTCGGTTTTGGGCCAGGATCTGCTCCAGTTGCCCGAGCGCAAGATGCGCGCCATCCGGCGGCAACGAGATATCGATGATTTTCCAGGAGCCGATGACGTCGCTAAATCCCGTGCTCACGATCGGCCGCCAGATCAGCGAGACCTTGACGCTGCACCGCGGCATGAGCCGGCGCGGCGGCGCGCGCAGCGTGCCGTCGAAATGCTGCGCCTGGTGGGGATCCCCGAGCCGGCGCAACGTATGCAGCAATATCCGCACGAGCTTTCCGGCGGCATGCGCCAGCGCGTGATGATCGCGATGGCGCTCGCCGTGCGATCCGAAGCTTCTGATCGCCGATGAGCCCACCACGGCTCTGGACGTCACCGTCCAAGCCCAGATCCTGGATTTGATGCGCCAACTCAAGGCCAAGACCGGGACAGCTATCATCCTGATCACGCATAGCCTCGGCCTGGTCGCCGAGATGGCGCAGCGTGTGGTGGTCATCGTACGGCGGTCGCAAGGTGGAAGAAGCTCCGGTGGCGGCGTTGTTTCGACGCCCGCGCCATCCCTACACGCGCGCACTCCTGAAATCGGTGCCGCGATTGCGTTCCTCCTCGACGGGCGGCGGCCAGGCGCGGCTGGCCGAGATTCCGGGCGTCGTGCCGTCGCTGAAAGAAGCGATGCCCGGTTGCATTTTTGCGGCGCGCTGTGCGTACGCCTGTCGAGCACTGTCGTCAAAGTTACCCGCCGCTCGAACAGAAGGCGGCCGGCCATTGGGTGGCGTGCTGGCAAGCGGACCGGCTGCCGGAGCGGTCGGCATGACGACCGCCCCAACACCGGTGCTGGAGAGTGCGCGACCTCAAAAGCATTTCCCAGTCCGGCGCGGTTTGCTTTGGCCGGCAGGTCGGCACGGTCTACGCCGTCGATGGCATCTCGTTTGCGCTCAACCCCGGCGAGACGCTCGGCTTGGTTGGCGAGTCGGGTTGCGGAAAATCGACTGCCGGCAAGATGATCCTGAAGCTGATCGAGGCCGACGGCGGGGCAAATCTACTTGGACGGCGAGCGCATCGACGGCCTCAACCGCGGCGCCATGCGGCGGCGGCGCAGACCGCCTGCAGGTGGTGTTCAGGACCCCTATCCTCGCTCAACCCGCGCATGCGCGCCAAGAACATCGTCGCCGAACGCGCTGCGCAATTTCGCACCTCTGGCGGGATCTGAAATCGGATGCGCGGGTCGCCGATCTATTCGAAAGAGTGGGATTGCGGCCCGACCTTATGGTGCGGTTTGCCCACGAATTCTCGGGTGGACAACGCCAGCGCCTGGTGATTGCGCGTGCCCTGGCGCTAAAGCCCAGCGTCATCGTGTCGACGAACCCGTCTCGGCCCTCGATGTTCTCCGTACAGGCGCAGGTGATCAATCACTCCTTGCCGACCTGCAGCGGAATTTTCGGCGTCGCCTACGTCTTCATCGCCCATGATCTGGCGGTCGTTGAGCATATCTCGCACCGCGTCGCCGTCATGTACCTTGGCCGCATTGTCGAGCTCGCGCCGATAAGCGCCAGCCTATTCGCCAATCCGCAGCACCCCTATACCGAGGCACTGCTCTCCGCCGTGTCCCGTGCCAGAACCTGCCGCCGGTTTCTCAACGCAGTTGTTCTTGCAGGGCGATGTGCCAAGTCCGATCAATCCGCCCGCAGGTTGCCACTTCCACCCGCGCTGCCCTCGGTACTTGGCGCGATGCCGCAGCGAGGCACCATTAATGCATGCGAGGTCCGAGCCGGGCCACTTCGCGCCCTGTCAGCCATGCGCTCCGGCGGGGCCGCCCAGCCCTCCGGTGGGTAATCGCGATCAACAGCCGCAAAGGTCGCGTCCCCGAGGCCATGCGAGGCCTAGGCCGGACGCGCATTGCGCGAAAGCCGGCAAGGCTTTCGCGCCCAGTTGACTGTCCGCGTGGTGGCCCCTAGCACTCTTGTGACTTTAAGCGCCTGACCGAAGACAAGGGACAAGATCGACGATCAAGTCGCCGCGGCGCTTTGCGGAACGGAGGAGCCATGCCCGCGAAAGCAATGCGTCTGACCTTCATCGCCATCGCCAGTTTTGCTGCTGCGGGTTTGGCGGGCCCTGCCGCGGCGCAACAGCCCAGGAGCTGACGTTTTGGAGCCACTGGGCGGCGGAGATGCCTCAAGCGGACATTCGCTGGAAGAGGCGCGATCAAACAGTTCGAGGCGAAGAACCCCGGCATCAAGATCAAGCACGACCTGGTACGAGAAAGACCGCGCCTCTATGCCGGCCTCAAGACCGCGCTGCGCGCCGGATCAGGCGCCCGACATTTTCTACGCCGAGCCGGACCAGGTCGAGATACATGGAGAACGGTTTCCTGCTCGATCTCTCGGAGCTCAACTGGGCCGGCAGTCGAGCCGTGGGCCAAGGAGGCCTGGACCTACAAAGGCAAGCCCTACGGGCTGCCGCTCGAGGCCTGGACGGTGGAACTTTACTACAACAAGAAGACGATGGCCGAGACTCGGCGTCAAGGTGCCGGACGACCTTCAGCTGGCGCCCGACGCCTTCCTCGACATGATCAAGAAGGCGCAGGGCGAAGGGCATGACACCGATGGCGCTCGGCGTCGGTGACCGGCCCTATCCGGGCGCCCATCTCGTGCACGAGGCGCTGATCGAAGCGAGCTCGGCGTCGACGATTACGACAGAGCTGCTCACACGGCAAGCTCGCCTGGACCGACCCGCGCGTGGTGGACACGCTGAAATGGGTGCACGGCCTGACCGAGGCGGGCCTGCTGCCCACGACCTTCACGACGCTGAAACTCGCCGAGGCGCACATCTATTTCCATACCAATCCCGGGCGCGCTGACGCTTCCTCAACGGCAGCTGGTACACCTCGCGCGCCTTCAATCCGCCGGACAAGGGCGGCCAGCCCGACGGACTTCCCGCTCGGCATCATGAAATTTCCGGCCGTGCCCGGCGGCGGCCTGCAACGAGTGCCGGTTCGATCGCCATCGGCGGCAGCTACGTCGGCAATGCCGCGACCAAGCATGCCAAGGAGGTGACTGGCTTTCTTGAACTCGTTCTTGCATCCGTTCGAGATGGGCAACCGCTGGCTCGACAACGTGCAGGTGCAGACCGGCATCAAGAGCGATCCCTCGAAGATGACGAGGCCAGCAGGCTGCCGACTACTTCAAAGATGATCGCCGCAGACCAATGCCGGGGCGAAATACTACTTCGGCATCCCGATCCAGGTCACTGACCGGCAAGCCGAAGGAAGTGTTCACGCAGGTGATGCAACAATGCCTTCCCGGCCGGCACCATCAGCGTTGAGGATGCGGTCAAGCAGATGACGGCCGCCTACTGACGGGTTCTCCAGCGGGCCAGGCTCGACGACCGCTTGGCCCCAGTTCTTCCCAGCAAGGACATCCTGCCGATGCCAGTCGAGCACAAGTTTGCACCAGGTCGGCCTGACGAAAGCCGCTGGGGCGACGATCGGCGTGTTCCTGCTGCCGGCGCACTCATGCTATACGCCGCGCTTCACGGCCTATCCTGCCATCCGCACCATTTGGAACAGCTTCCATCGGGTGCTGCCGCCGCGACGGATGAACCAGTTGGGCCTCGCCAACTATGCCGAGCTCGCTGCGCGATGAAATCTTTCTGGCGAGCCGTGCGCAACACCATCACCTGGGCGTGCACCTCGCCACTCATCGAAGTCTCGGTCGCGCTGCTGCTGCGCCCTGGCGCTCTACGCCAAGGTGCCGGGCGCGCGCTTCTTCCGCGTCGCCTGGTTCACGCCGGTGCTCATGTCCTACGTGGTGGTCGGCATCTCTGTGGCTGTGGATCTACAACTACGACTGGGGTCCCGTGAACGTGGCCATGCGGGCGCTCGGCCTCGCGAGCTGGACGACGGCCGTGGCTCGGCGATCCCAAGACCGCGCTGCCTCGCTGATCTTCGTTACCAGCTGGATGTGGGTCGGCTTCAACATGGTGGTGCTGCTTGCCGCGCTGCATTCGCTGCCCACGCGAGGTGATCGAGGCGGCGCGAGCTCGACAATTGCGGCTGGGGCGAGCAAGCTCGTGTTCGTCATCCTGCCGCTCGATCCGCGCCACGCTGCTCAACCTCATCGTGCTTTCGTTCATCGGCAAGATGAAGATTTTCGACCTCGTCTGGATCACCACCAAGGGCAACCCGCTGTGGGCGACCGAGACGGTCTCGACCTACGTCTACAAGCGCGCCTTCGAGTGGACGACCTTCGACCTCGGCTATCCGTCGACCATTGCCGCGCGTGTGGTTCGTGATCGTGCTTGGCTGCAGTGCTGACGCTCACCTTGGCTGTTCCGGCCAGCGCGAGAAGCTCGGAGTACTGAGGACGCGCCATGGCCAGCTCTGAAGCGCGCCGTCTGTTGCTCTGTGCTCTCGCTCTACACGTCGTTCGCGGCCGGGCCGTTCGTCATGGGCGGCCATGATGTCGCTGCGCACCACGACGGAGATCCATCGCAACCACTTCGCGCTGCCCGAGCCCTGCGCACTGGGAGAAGTTCTCCGACGCCTGGTTCAACTCGAACTACGGCGTCTATTTCGCCAACTCCGCTGCAGGTGGTGCGTCGTGCGCCGTCGCTGATCCTGACGCTGGTCGGCGCCGATGGCGGCGCACTGCCTTGCGCGCTACCGGTTCCGGCTCAACCGGGTCATCTACTTCGTCCTCTTCTCGACCATCATCTTCCCGCCGCAGATCACCATCATCTCGCTGTTCCAGATCCTGGTGCAGTACGGGCTTTACAACAGCAAGGTCGGGCTGACGCTGGTCTACGTCGCGATCCAGCTGCCGCTGACGATCTACATCCTCGAGAGCTTCTTCGCGCGCATCCCGGCGGACCTGTTCGATGCGGCGCGCATGGACGGCTATTCGGACTGGGAGATCTTCTGGCGCGTCAGCTCTGCCGATCGCGCTGCCGGCCGTCGCGACCACGGTGATCCTGAACTTCATCCTGCTGTGGAACGAGTTCCTCTACGCCGTGGTGCTGATCACCGACGGAGCCAACCGCACGCTGCCGCTCGGCATCCAGCGCTTCATCGGCGACACGCAGGAGGACGTCGGCATGATCGCCACCGGGCTGATGATCGCGATCATCCCGGTGATCGTCGTCTACGCGTTCTTCTCGGAGAAGCTGATCCAGGGCATGACCGCGGGCGCGGTGAAATGATCGAATCGCTGATGGCGGTCGTGACGCTCGACAAGCTGACCAAGATCTACGACCGCGCGCATGCGCCGGCGGCCGACGCAGTCTGCGCTCGACATTCGCGCACGGCGAGTTCATGGTGCTGCTCGGGCCGTCGGGCTGCGGCAAGACCGACGACGCTGCGCATGATCGCCGGGCTCGAGTCGATCATCGTCGGGCACGCTCTCGATCGACGGACGCGTCGTCAACGAGGTGCCCGCCAAGGACCGCGACATCGCCATGGTGTTCCAGTCCTACGCGCTCTACCCGCACATGAGCGTGAAGGACAACCTGGCGTTCGGCCTGCGACGCCGCGTCGTGTCGAGCGCGCCGAGATCGAGCGGCCGCGTCGACCGGCGTCGCGGACACGCTCGGGCTCGGCGGCGCTACTCGAGCCGCAAGCCGCATGCGCTGTCCGGCGGCCAGCGCCAGCGCGTGGCGCTCGGCCGCGCCATCGTGCGCGACCCAAAGGTGTTCCTGTTCGACGAGCCGCTGTCCAACCTCGATGCGGCGCTGCGCGTGTCGACCCGCGGCGAGACTCGGCCAGCTGCACCGGCGGCTCGGCGCCACCATGATCTACGTCACGCACGACCAGGTCGAGGCGATGACCATGGGCACGCGCATCTGCATCATGAACGGCGGCAAGGTGCGTGCAGGTCGGCGCCGCCGCTCGAGGTCTACCGGCGACCGACCAACACCTTTGTCGCCGGTCTTCCTCGGCAATCCGCCCATGAATCTGTGCTGCCCGGTTCGGGTCGCCGGAGAGCGGAGTTGCACGCTCGGCGGTCAGAGCTCGGCGCTGAGATCCTCGAGCTCCCCGCCGGGCAATCCCCCGCTACCGGCGGGAACCGGATTACGCTGGGCGATTCGTCCCGAGAGCATCGCGCGCGCCGCCAACGCCAGTGCAGGCGGGAGATTTGTCGGCATCGAGGCAGAAATCGTGCAAATCGAGTCGCTTCGGGCGCCGAGACGGTCTCTGCGCCGCTCACCGCATACCGCGGAATCGAGAGCGAGGTCGTGGCGCCGCTACGATCGGCCCTGAAGGCGGGGAGCCGCTGGTTGCGGCGAAGCGGCGAAGCGCTACCTGCAACGACCTCTCCGCCGCCACACTTCGTCTCTGACGCCACCGGCGCCTTGATCACGGCGCGAGACCGGCGCGGCGTCCGCTGCCCGAGCCCAGCGGCGGATGTTTGCCCGGCCGATGCCAGCCGCCCGTCGAGTTGCACCGAGACCTGGTGGCGCACTGGCCACCGTGGAAACTGCACGCGCAGAAAGCCGAGCGCGCCCTAGGACCGCGGGGGCGCGTGAAGCTTTGGCCCTGTGCGCTGGCGCCCGCGCGGCGTTAGCGCCCTGCGCCTTCCACGAGGTCATACACACCACCGCTCCCACGCCATTGCGACCCGCATGAGGCCAGCTTGCTGCCGGGCTGTTCGCCTGCAGCGACGGCCTTCGCCAAACGTCGTGGTTTCTAGCGAGCCACTCACGGGGGATCTGGGTAGCGCGATTTTGAAACGGCTTTTCGCGCGCACCGGCGCGACCGGGGCCGATCCGAGGATCCGGAACCGATCCGTACACCCCTCAGATCCGGGAGCGCTGTCGCGCAGGTCTCGCCCGATCGAATTGCACTCCGGATTTGCGGCGCGACCAGACACCTGGGTTGGACACGCTGGAGGATCCCGATGGGAGCGCGAGGTGAAGTCCCCAATGGCCTCTGCATTGCAGGGCTTTGCCCTGTTGCGGCCGGCGGCCGCAACGGCGGCAAACGATCCGTCCTCTCGCTGACGCTGTTGCTGCCGCGCCGGGACCGAGGCATTCTGTGCCCCTTTATACGGCGACGTCGGCAAAACTCTAGCGGCATCATTCTTCGCATCTCGCGCCGGCGGGATATCGCCGGAGGAAGTTCTGCAGGAGGTCTATGTACAGATCTGGGAGCGCGCGGACCACTACGATGCATCCAAGGGCTCGCCCATCACCTGATGGCTGGCGATTGCCCGCAACCGTGTCCTGGGACGAGGCGCGACGCAAGAAGGCTGTGTCGATCGAGGATACCCCCGAGGTTTTGGGGATCGCCGATGACGCGGACCACCCATTGGGCGGGTGGAGAAAGAGGCCAGCTAGTTGCTGCGCCTCAGTCAGTGCCTCGATGGCCTAGACAGCGACCGGCGCGAGGCCGTGCTGCTCGCCTATCGTGATGGCATGACCGCCGAGGAAGCCCCTGGGGCCAGCGCTGCTGCGACCGCCCGCGACGATTAAGTCTGGGTTGCGGCGCAGCCTCTTGCAGTTGGCTGCGGATTGTCTCGGCCAATGACCGAAAGCGACGAGATCGACGTCCTGCCGGCGAGTAGTGTCCTCGGCACCCTCGATGCCGGCGCGGAGCGGGCCGCCGCACATGTACCACGCCGGCGCAATCCGGCACTCGATGCGGCCATCGTGGCGTGGGAAGGACGCCTCCGGCACCACTTCACCGATTGGGTCGCCGCCGGTCGCCGTTTCTAAGGGCTTCGCTGGCTAAGATCGAGGCTAAGCTCCCGCTGCCGGACCATCCCGCGCAGATCGTAGCATTGGAGCGGCGCGTGCACGGCGCTGGCGTGGCGCTGCCATCGCCACTCTACGCTGGCAGCCTGCCTCTGCGCTGGCAATCGGCGGGCGCCGAACTTTCCCGCCCGCACGTTCCCACCACCTTACGTTGCCGTGTTTCAAAAGGACGATGCTTCGCCGGCCCTTGCGCTGACCGTGGATCTTGCCACGCGCGTGTTGTCCGGTGCGGCCGGTGGCGGTCGAGCGCCGGCGGGAAAGAGCTATCAACTCTGATTGCCTCGGAAAAGTCCGGCTGCGCCGCGGTCGCTGGCCCCGATCGAAGTCAGCTTGCCAGCGCAAGCACGCAGCGGGCGCTGGCCGAGTACGATCGCGCCAGCGTCGAGCGGCGGGGCAAACTTCGGTGACATCAGCCCCGAGCCGGCCGGCGGCTCGCTCGCCGACCGGACGCCCGACCGGACTCCGGCCTTTGCACGCCAAACTATGGATCAGGCATCGGCGTCAGCACGCTCAACGTCGTCCCTCACAAGAAAACGTGAAGGCCGGTTCGCCGCAACCGACAGCAGTGGGTGCGCGTACCTCCATCGCTCATACGCATGAGCACATCCAACCTGGAGGCTATATCGCGTGACCAAAGCATGCAAGCGAAACATATCCGTCGGCCTCGGTCTATCGATGCTCGCGCTCAGCATCGTCCTGGGCCTCGCCAACCCCGCGCCCGCGCGCCGGAAAGAACGGTGATGGTAGGGCGCAGCGATGTACCCGTCGCGCAATATCGTGCAGAACGCGGTCAACTCAGAGATCACGACGTGACGTTGGTCGCCGCGGTCAAAGCCTGCGGGGCTCGTCGAGACGCTGTCCGGTCCTGGTCCGTTCACCCGTGTTCGCGCCAACCAATCCTCGGCCTTTGCCAAGCTACCCGCGGGCATGGTCGACACCCTAATGAAGCCCGAGAACAGGGACAAGCTGACGTCGATCTTGACCTATCACGTTGTGCCGATGAAGGCGCTGAGGAACGCCATCGCCACCATGATCGAGAACGACGGCGGCATGCAGTGAGATCAAGACCGTCAGCGGTGGCAAGCTGCTGGCCTACATGAAGGGACGGCAATCTGTTGCTCAAAAGACGAAGGGCCGGAGCCGCCAGGGTGACCATCGCCAATGTCATGCAGCGCTCGAACGGCGTCGCGTCATGCGTCATCGACACGGTTCTACTCCCCAACTGAAGCGCCCAGCCGAACCCTGGTGACCGGTTGTCCAGCGCTGCGCCCGATCCCAATAGACACGCATTTTGCTCAATCCAAGGAGATCGTCATGAAGACTACGTCCCCTCGCAACCCGCAGCCGCAGGCGCGTCTGCTGCTTGCCTTCGCACATCCGCGGCCGAAGCGGCCCCTAGCATCGCCGCCGCGGGTGCCATCAAGTCCGATGCCGGCCGCATCGAGACTGTCACCTACGGTTGGCATCAGGGTTGCTTATGCGCATTGGGGTTACCGCCATTGGGGCTACCGCCATTGCCATTGGGGTCACCGGTACTGGGCTCTCCCCTCCCGGGGCTATCGTCGGTGGGGCCAGTATCATTGGCGCCCTCAGCATTGGTCGGGGGTGGCGTTCATTCCAGGTACTAGCGCTCTGACTCTGGCTGGCTTCGGTCAGCCGCTGCAATACCGCACGCGGCCATGTTCGCAACCGCCGCGTGAGCGCCCCTCGCGCTGCGTCTCGCCCCGGCCGATCGCCCCGGGTCGCTGAGACCCCGGCCCGCTTTGATCGCCATCGAGCCGCGAAGCAAATTGGGCGGCGCAGGGGACTCCAGCCACCGCGCCGGGCGATATATCGATTCACAGGCCGTTTGAGGCCGAGGTTTTCGCGCAGCGTCCGCGCCTTGGTAGCTTCCTCGCGGAATAGGCCGCGGCGCTGCAACTCGGGCGTAACCATTTCCACGAAATCCTCGCACCCACCCGGCAGGTGGGTCGGCGTGATATTGAAGCCATCGCAGCCGTCATTCTCAAACCACTCCTGCATCACGTCGGCAATGCCAGCGCCTGTGCCGATCAAACAGAAGCCACCCATGCCGGCGACCTCGTGGTAGAGCTCGCGGATTGTCGGGTTTGCCGCCGTCGCACTCCGCGCGAGCAGCTGCGCACTAATGCTGTGCAGTTCGGCGGGTCCCAGCTTGTCCGAGCGGAACCGGACCATCGAGGGGTAGCCCGACAGGTCACCGAAGGTTTGGCTGAGGCGCGCCAGGCCGACGCGAGTGGATCGAGCAACCTGCTGCAGTTGGTCGTACTTCGCGCGTGCTTCCTGCCGCGTCTTGCCCACCACCGGGCGGAGTGGCTGGCAGTATCTTCAAGTCGTCGCCGCTGCGCTCATACCTCGGCAATCGTCGCTTAAGGTCGGCATAGAATGCTTGCGCCACCCTCCAGCGAAGGATGCACGGCGTAAACGAGATCGGCCGTCGCGCGCTGCGCAACTCGCGCCCCTGTTCGGAGGCTCCCGCTTGCACCACGATGGGATGGACCTGGGGCAGGCAGCCGACGTTCAGCGGTCCCCGCACGGAAAGAAGGTGCCCTTATGGTCCAGTATGTGCATTTTGGCTTCACGTCGAAGAACTGACCGGACCGTTTGTCGTAGCGGAAAAGCATCCTCCTCCCAGCTGTCCCACAGACCCCTTAACGACCTCCACGAACTCGGCCGCGCGCGCGTAGCGCGCGTGTCGTAGTCGACGTGCTGCTCGCGATTGAAGTTCCGCGCCTCCGCCTCGGACCATGAGGTGACGACGTTCCAGCCCGCGCGACCATTGCTTATAAGGTCGAGCGTCGCAAATTTGCGGGCGATATGAGAAGGGTTCATTGTAGGTGGTCGAGGCGGTGGTGACGAGGCCGATCCTCTTCGTCACTACCGCGAGGGCGCCCAGCAGCGTCATGGGGCCCATCATCTCGACGATTTCATAACCCGAGCGCGCCAGCGATCCGCGCGGAACATCGCGCTCCCTGATGCCGATGCCGTCGGCAAAGAAGACGAGGTCGCACTTGCCGCGTTCGGCAGCCAAGTGCGCTGCGCCGATAGTGTTCAAACCTCAAGGTGCCATCGGCTGGCACATCGGGATGTCGCCAAGCGGCGGGATGATATCCCGCGGCCCCGGATCGACATCCCGAGATGCATCTGTCTGCGCGTCATCGCCCGCCTTTTTGCATCACCCCGGCATCAAGGATGCGGACCCCAGGGCGCAGCGGTCAGCGGTTTCACCTCCTGTGACATGACGAGCGGTCGAAATCGCGCGGCGAAAGCCTTCGACGAAGTCCTTGTTGGCAAAGACACCTGCCCAGTGCTTGCGACGATCGGCGTCGTCGTCAAATCTCCAGCAAATGCACGAGCTGATTGATCATCCCGGTATCACCCTGGAAAGTAGCCGATCAGCTTTGTCGTGCCCGCCCTTCTGCAGCGCGGGGAAGCCAAACCTGTGATAGAGCTTGCTCGCTTCCGCCATTTTGCCGACGTAAGCGTGTAGGTTCGCATTTCGTAGAGGGCCATCTGCTGCTCTCCTGCTGCGCAACGATCGCCCGGCGTCGCCTCTTTGAGCGCAAGGCCGGGGCGGCACGCTACTTCATATGCTGCTCGAGAACATCCTTGGCGACCAGCGCGCCGGACATCGCCACGGGCCAGCCGCCATAGAAGGCCAGGTGGGTGATCAGTTCGCCGATCTCTTCCGGCGTCACGCCGTTGTTGAGGCGCGCGCTCGAGATGCCCTTTGAGCTGCTCGGTACGGTTCGAGCGCGACCAGCGCCGCGCAGGTAATAAGGCTGCGGTCGCGCTTGAGAGGTGCGGGCGCTCCCACACGTCGCCAAACAAGACTTTTCGGTGAGGTCGATGAGCTTAGGTACCGTAGCGCGCACCTGTCGCGAGCCGCGGAGAGGCAGGAGTCGGTTTGACGGTCATGAACGACTCTTTCCTTTGAGTTTCGCTGGACGAACTAGCCGGTATTGAGGACCGCCGCAGGGTGCGCGCCAGGCCACCGTTGCGCGCCGCCAAGACAGCTTAGTTGATGCGGGCAACGTTGACCATCGTCCCGGGTGGCCAGCGAAGCGCCAGACCACCGCCACGTGCCCTCTGGTGTTGGGCGGGCTTTCTGCGCCATGACTGAGCGGCGATGCATTGGCGCCGCGAGGGTGAGACAATGGCGAAGTGGTCCGAGACCTGGACATGGCTGGATGGTGACTGGCACGAAGGCAACGTTCTCGTGGCCGGGCCGCGGACGCACGCCTTCTGGCTCGGCTCCTCCGTTTTCGATGGGGCGCGTGCGCTTCGAGGGAGTGACGCCCGACCTCGATCGCCATTGTGAGCGCCTCAACGCCTCGGCCCGTGCGCTCGGTCTCAAAACCGACGCAGTCGGTGGAGAGCGATCATGGGTCTCGTCAGGCGATGGCTTGCAGCCGTTTCCACTCGAAAGAGGCCGATCTACATCCGGCCAATGTACTGGGCGGAGGATGGCGGCGTCGGCGGCTCTTCCGTGCCGCCGAATCCGGAGACAACGCGCTTCCTGCTGTGTCTCTACGTTTCCCATGAATCCCCCAAGGGGTTCTCGATCACACTTTCGCCGTTTCGCCGGCCGTCAATGGAAAGCATGCCGACCGATGCCAAGGCGGGTTGTCTCTACCCCAACAACGCGCGCTGCGTGATGGAAGCGAAGTCTCGGGGCTTCGATAACGCCCTCGTGCTCGACATGCTGGGCAACGTCGCGGAGGCAGGTACCTCGAACCTGTTCATGGCCAAGAACGGCGTGGTCAAGACCCCGGCGTTGAATGGTACGTTCCTGGCCGGCATCACGCGCCGCCGCACGATCGAGTTGTTGCGCGGGGCCGGCATCGAGGTCCAGGAGACCACGCTGAAAGTTGCCGACTTCATGGACGCAGACGAGATCTTCTCGACCGGGAACAACTCCAAGGTGGTTGATGATCAATAGGATAGAGAGCCGCGAACTGCAGCCAGGGCCCATGATGCTAAAGGCACGCAAGCTCTATTGGGATTGGGCCCATTCCGGGCCTTAGCCCGGGCGGAGAACGGGCGGTGGCTGGCTCGCGACCGCTTTCGAGCGCGCGCAGCGCGTTCAGCGCCGTTCCGATCCGGCCCTTCCCAAGCCAAGCGGGGAGCTGGTCTGAGGGGCGGCATGCGTGTGCGCGCGGGGCGGGCGCTCGCCGCAGGGCGGGCCCCATTGCATTCGCCTCGCTGTTGCGAGCGGGTCGCGCACATGAAAAACTGTTAGCCGTGCGCCGGGTTCGACGTCGCCAGAGTGCGATCCAATTTTGAGGGACGCAGTGATGAGGTTGAAGGGAAAGGTCGCGCTAGTGACCGGAGCCGGTCGTGGTTTGGGTGCGGCGATCGCCAAGCGGTTTGCCGGCGAAGGCGCTTTGTTGATGTGCGCGGATCGAGGACTGGCGCTCGCGCGCAAGCTACGGCGTTAGCCATCATTGGGTCCGGCGGCTCGACCGAGGCGGTGCTGGCCGACGGCGGATCCTGCAGCAATGCGAGGCCTGGGTCGATAGCGACGGTGCGGCGCTTCGGCCGCATCGACATTGCCGTTAACAATGCCGGCGTCGCGCTCACAGGCTGGCCCTCGATACCAGCCTTGAGGATTGGGAGCGCGTCCTGCGCATCAATCTCACCGGCTCCGTTCTTGACCGCACGGGCCGCGGCCCGGCGCATGGTCGAGCAAGGCGGCGGTCGCATCATTCAGATCGGCTCGATTTCGGGGCAGCGCGGCAACATGGGCGGGATCGCCTTATGGGGCCTCGAAGGCGGCGGTCATGCATATTTGCAAGGTCCTCGCCGTCGAGCTTTCGGCTCAGGGCGTGATGGTCAACGCGATTGCTCCCCGGTCCAATTGAGACCGGGCTCAGTAGGCACGGGCCGACACGAAAGCAGGCATATCTCGGATCGCATTCCCACGCACTCTTACGGTACTGCGTGGAGGCCGTAGCCAGCGCCGCACTCTATCTTGCCTCCGATGAATGCGATTGGGTGACGGGGCAAATCTTGAACGTCGACGGCGGCTACGGTGCGGCCGGTGCTGCCTATGATCCCGCCGAGAGTTGCATGAGGCCCTGAACGCAAATGGATTTCACACCAACTTCTCATGTCGACTCAGAAATGGTAACCTCAGCAAGCCCGCTGCCCGGGTCGACGTGGCGTGGTGGTTTCGCAATGCAGGAACGCCTCGAGCGGGCGTGGCGGTGCTCGATGCCGGCGGCAATGCCATCGATGCGGCGGTCGCCACCGCGCTGGCGCTGGGCGCGGTGGAGCCGTGAATCCGGGAGCTCGGGGGCGTCGGTCAGCGGGTGGTTCACTGCGCCGGCCAGGCGCCGCCGAGCATCATCGACCCTTCGGGCCGACCGCGCCGGCGGCGTCGAGGCCCAAGCGCTTCACCTTGACCGGTAGAATAGCCGCCGACTCTTGTTTGCCTGGCCTGAGGTCGAGGGCGATGCCAACATCCATGGGCCGCTCGTCCTTCGTGATCCCCTCGGCGGCGGCCGGGCTGGCGGAAATGCATGGCCGCTGGGGCGCTTGCCGCTCGCCGAAATCGTGTGTCAAGCCTGGCGCTGGCCAGACGTGGCTACCGCAGGACTGGCACACGACGCTGAAGGTCGTCAGTTTTCGGCGCCAGTGCTAGTGGAACTATCCCGAAAGTGCGCAGCATCTACCTGCCAGCGCGATGGGCTGCCGCCGGTACCGCCCTATCAGGGGGCATTGAGCTACTTTCGCCTGGGCCAGCTGAGCGAGACCCTTGACCGCTTGGCGCGCGCGGGATGGCAGGATTTCTATCGAGGGCGAGATCGCCTCAGAGCATCGTTGCCGATCTGCGCGCTCCATGGGAGCAGACTGCTAGCGGCAGACGACCTCATCAGTGCAAAGCCCGGGTACTTGCCGCGGTCGAGACGCCTTTAGCGCAATACCGCCAAACAACGGGCCATCACCGCCGCGCGCTGACCGCCAGCCGGTGTTGCGGCAGATGGTAGATCGAATCGACCCGGCCCCCGACCCGACGCTCTGGTACGTGGCGCTCGCCCGCGCCCTGAAGGGCGCTTACGCACGACGGCTCACAACGCTCGGCGATGCCGAACCGCAAGCGGCAGAAAGCTGCACACGCATCTGGCGAGCTGCGATGCGGCGGCGTAGCATGGTGGCGATAACGCGACGACGCCAAGCTTTCCTCCATGCGGGAGCCGCGTGGTGCTGCCGGGTACCGGCATTCGCGTGAACAACGCGGAATTAATGTGGTTCGATCCTCGGCCCGGCAGCCAGCCCAACTCCGCATTGCACCGGGGCAAAGCAAAGGCCGCCGACCAAACATGTTTCCGGCCATTCCACTGCGCCACGGCGACGGGCCGTGGGATCGCTGCAGCGTGGTGCATCCGGGTCGAGCGCATCATGGCCGCGGTGCTGCTGGTGCTCGCGCCAGTTTGTCGCCGCTTCCCGGCATGACGCCGGAGGCGGCGGCAGAGCAGCCGCGCATCGGACGTGTCCGGCCCCGACCAGGTGGGCGGCGGATGCTCGGCTCGCGCCGACATCCTGGGCGCGCCTGCTCCTCGCCGGGCGGTCCCACGGAAATTGTCAAAGAGCGGGGCGTGTGCTGCCCATCAATTTCGCTCTGCCCCAGTTGCTGATTGATTGCAGGGGCGGCGCCCGCGTTTCGTGATATCAGTATCGTGATGCCGCTCTCGCCGTGGTCTGCGGCACTTGGCGCCACGAGGCCGCCAGCGTCTCCCCTATCCCGAGGGCAAGCCGACCGGGCCCCCTGTGCCGGCGCGTTTGCCATGATTGGGCCAGCAGAGGGGGCGCGTGTTGCCAGCGCCGGACGCTTTCCAGCCCAAGCCCGCACCCGCTGGGGCTACAAGGGCCTACCGACAATGGTGCCGCGCGAGCACTGCATCCTCGAGAAGTGACAGCTTCGCCGCGCACCCCATCGGCTGGCCACATAGCGGAAGCCGACGATTGTGACGCGCCGGGCTGCTTGCCCGCTTCGCTAAAGGCAACAAGATGGTGCTCCTCCGCCTTGTCGATCCCCACTCGGGGCCAAGCGCGGCGCCCAGTCAACAAGAGCCAGCGAACCGCTGGCCAAGAACGGAAAGCCAACGCTCCTCCCAGCATTTTGACGTCCCGATCGTCGGCGCCACGGTATCTCTCGGGATCGGCGAGCGCCTATCACCTCAGCAAACAATGTCCCGACAACCGTCCTTCGTTGTGCTCGAGATGCAGGAGAGCTTCGGTGGTGCCTGGTGGACGCATCGCTATCCCCGGCATCCGCTCCGGCAGCGACTTGCGGTACGACGTTCGGCTATCGTTTCAAGCCTTTGGCGAGGTAGCCCACCGATCGCTATCGCAGAAAGCCGGGGATCCTCGCCTACGTGGGCGAGGTGATCGAGAAAATGACCTTCTGGCGCGCCACATCCGTTAGAGCGCGGCACAAAAATCCTGTCGGCGCGCTGGCTGAGCGAAAGTCCAGCGGAGTGGACCATTGAGGCCGCGTGCGGAAACGGCATCGGGTGAGCACCTCACCGCTCCACGCGAAAACGAACTTCCTGCGGATGTGCCAGGGCGCTGCTACCGGCACTCCCAAGGCTACATGCCGGCATGGCCGTGGCACGGCGACCTTCAAGGGCGCGCTGGTCCACTCCGAGTACTCTGGCCTCGAGCAGCTAAATCTTGCGATGGCAAGAAGGTGGGGTCGCGTGATCCGGCTCCGGGTGCCGCGGCTGCGACCATCGCATTCCGGCCAGCTGCAGATGATTGTGCACACGTGAACGATGCTGCAGCGCTCGCCGACCAATTGCCTCCGCCGGCCGCAGCGTCATCGTGATCTCGCCAGGAGACGCTGCGGCAATTGCATGCGGATGGGGAGCTGCATCCATGCGAAATCGTGTGCGTCGCAAGATCCTTTTTGATCGGGCGTTGACGTTCACACGCGCCGCAGGCGTTGAGGAAACCCTGACGTCAGTCAACGGGAATTGATTGGCGTTATTCGCAACCTCCTTGGCCCCGACTACGACGTCCCAGAGACGCACTTCACGCCGAGCTGCCGTCCCTGGCACGACGACTAGCGCATCGCCTCCTCGTTCCCGATGCCGACCTGTTCAAGTGCATCGCCATGGCGGCAAGGCATCGGTGGAAACCAACGAGGATCGAACGGTTCAACGCCACGGGCATCCTCCTCCAGATCCGGAAAAGCAACTCGACGCTGACATTATCATTGGTGGCGACGAGCACACGTAACTGAACGAAGTACACG
>ERZ1370068.117-contig-10101_pt1 | contig 47521 bp, 51 predicted proteins | sample MGYA00561227_ERZ1370068 | MGnify/ENA primary metagenome ERZ1370068 (study PRJEB38410, sample SAMEA6850437) | metagenome | study: Metagenomic assessment of the ecological functions of the soil: analysis of the soil microbiota associated with the... | reverse complement strand
TGCGAGACTCGCTTTCACCAGCAGCACGAGCACCGCAAGCTCTACGTTGGTGCGCCTGGTTACGGACCGATGATACATGCGTTACTTCAACCGGAGTCGTGCGGCGGCGGCGGCGGCTGTGAAGATCCGAACGGCTGCGAGACGGAGCGACCCTTCGGCGCGGCGCGCGCACGAGGAGACGACCGATCTGACGGCGCGTGTTCAAGGCCCAGGAGGCCGCGGCACTAGTCACGGACGGCAAGCTGGAGCTGTTCGATGTCGGGGCGGCGCAGCAGAACGCCGGGCCCGGGGTCTACTTCAGCGTGCTCCGTGACAAGCTGGGCGCGATCACGGTGCGCCGGACGGTGCTGGTCACCCGGTGAGGGTCTGTTCGCCACCTGCTAGCTGCCGATGGGAGGATCAGGCGGCGGGATCGCCCCCGCCTGGCTCCCGAGGATCTGCACCGGGTAGGGGCGGCTGAGTTGAGAATAACGGCCAAAGCCGCCCCGCGCAGCGGCATCCGACATGAACCCGGCGCTGATCGAGCATCGGCCAGTGGGCCTGGTCCGACTGGCGCGTTCGGCAGCAGCACTGGTTCGGGCGGATCGCATCCGCGTGCCGACGAAGGCGATTTGGGGCGCTCCTACGACACCGGCCACCTACGCTCGCGGACCGGGAGACGAGCTCTCGACGGCCATCATCCACCACTAGCCGGGGGCAAGTCCCTCGAACAGCCTCGCAACCTCTGAAACGACCTGCTCGGGCCGCAGGCGCCCGAGCGGCGCCGCTGCGGGCGCTGGGACCATGCATTCTGCGAGGCCCGGAGGAGCACGCTGCGCTTGGCCGCGACCCAGTGGCGGTACCGTATAGAGAGGGCATTAGCGGCGCAGAGCTTCCTGCGATCCCGCACCCGCGCGCCGCCGTGCTGTTGGCGGCCGGATGTGTTTACCGGGCATTTCTTGCCTCGCTTCCGCGGGCCTCATCTGCCTTTCGAGTGGGCTATCAGCAGCGACCGAATCGCCCCCTGCAGTTCCTGACCCAATGGAACACGTGCGGGGCTGGCAGTTGTCCCCAGTTGCCGTGGGTGCGGCAGTCGACCCGCAAGCGGCTACGCTCATGTTGCCGACCAATATGGCAATCGCATTTGCAAAGTTCACCGGACACGGGGCAGCTTGTATTGTCGTGGGGCTCTTTCGGGCACTGGTCCCGTGGTCAGTTCAACCTCCCCGGGCCGGCGTCGAGCGCTGGACCACGCGCGGCGCATATTCGTTACGGACTACTACAACAACCGCGTCCAAGTCTTCACGTCCGAAGGTGTCTTCATTGGGCAGATCGGCAGTGGCGGCAATCGGCCCAGGGCAGCTTTCCGGGCCTTATGACGTCGCGGCGGATGGCTCGGGAAGAGTGTGCATGGCGGACCACGGGAATCGCCGGGTCTCGGTGTTCGACGTAGGCGGCTCGTTTCGTCGGCCTTATCGGCGCGTGCACGCACGGAGGTGAGCGGCCCCTCGTGCGCCCGTCGGGGGTAACGCCGTGGACGCGGCCGGCAGTATCTACGTCTCGGACGAGGGTGGCGGGCAAGGGAAAGCGACTACGTGGCGAAGTTTGACCCGGCCGGGAACCTGCTACTCACCTCGGCGGCCCGGGCACCGCGCCGGGATGTTCAGTGGGCCCGCCGGGCTTTGCGTGGACCCCCAGGGGAACATCTTCGTCACCGACTTCCACAACGCCCGTGTCCAGAAGTTCGACGCGGGCGGCACTCTCTCAGCCACTGGGCGTACGGGGAGGATGAGTTCGGGACCGCTGGACGTCACGCGATGGGGCCAGACGGCTCGATCACGTCGTCGGTGATGGCTACGTGCGGAAGTATGGCTACGCTCCGGTCAGCACGTTGGCTGCCACTTGGGGCAGCGTGAAGGCGCGGCATCGTGGCCGCACAGCGGAGCCAACAACGCAGGGCAGTAGGGCTCGCGGCGCCGCCGAACTCGCACGGAGGCACCGCACCGGCAAAGCCCACACGGGGCCTATCAGCCGATCGCACGGACCCCTAATCCGCCAGAGGAGCCTTCAAGTTTCGTTTAGCTGGCGGTTCCGCTCGGCGAGAGTCGTCAGCCGCGGGAGGCGGAAACCGCCCTGCAGGCTCAGGTTGCGGTTCCCGATTCCGAAGCAGCTGCCAACCCGGCGGCCTCTGCACGCAGCTTGTTGATAATGCGCCGTACGGCTCCTCTGCCAGTTCTCCGAGTCTCGGGCTCCCGGGACCGCTCGCCGGCGTATTCGACGGGGCGTGACTCGCCTCGGATCGTTCCAGGCAACAACCTGACGGTGCACCAGGTCCCAGCGGACATCCTCTCCCCTTGACTGGATCTCATCCGCGAAGTCGGCGGCGTGGGATCAGGTGCGGCTTCGCCGGGCGACCCCTCTGCCTGAACAGCTCCTCGGGCCGGCTTAAATGCGAGAGGCACGGGCGCGTCCGTGGTCGAAACCGTGGTGTCGCACGAGCATGCGTGCAATCACCTCTAGCTCGTCCCGGCGCCTCGAAGAACGCCACGGCGCCTGCCGCCTGCCCAGGCGCAGCGTGGGCGCCGTAATCCCAATCCATGTCAACGTAGTAGGTCGGTCCGTCGTCCGGTCCTCGACCGACTCGAGCTGGGCTCCGAGTTGGATCCTTCCTCTCCAGCCGCCGGCGGGATTTTGGTCCTCCCCTCATTTGTCGTCATGCCCCGAAGCTACTCCCAGCTTCAGACGGCACGCAACGGCGGAAGGAGGATTCGAATGTCGGACTTCATGACGGCTACGGAAACCGCAGAACGGCTCGGGGTGAAGTGTCGCCCGCGTCTACCAGCTCGCACGGGAGGCGCGGCTGCTGCATCGCGCAGGGGACGCGGCCCGCTCACTGGATCTTCAATCCCGTGTGCGCGTCGCGCTGACCCATTGTGGGGACATGCGTTCGGCCATCCAGAGGCGGAGCCTTTGTGCCCAGAGGTGTGCCCGGCTACCCGTATTCGGCCCTTGATTCCGCCCCCGGAGTCGAATAGATTTCGTCTATACGAAATCGGAGGGTCGGAGGGGATGGGGATCCAGAAGAAGCCCGGGTCGGGGCGGCCGCCGCGAACGGATGACCCCAGCGTGTGTTGCTCGTGCTCCCCGGCGAGCTGCGTGAGTGGCTCCGGAATCGGGCGGGGGCCGAGGGCCGAGACCAGGGCGGTCTGGTGGCGGACGCTCTGCGGATGTACCGCGAGTGGGTCAAACGAGCGAGGAAGCGGCCTTGAAGGGCATGGGCAGCATCTACCGGCGCGGCGACACGTGGTGGGTGAAGTACTACGTGCGCCGTCGTTGCATCCGAAAGAGCACCGGCTGCACTGAGCGCCGGACGCGCTGCGATTTCTCCGTCAGCAGCAGGCCGAGATTGCGCAGGGGAGGCAGGTGGCCCCGGACCCGGGCCGGGTGACGTTCGAGGACCTGTGCGAGCTGCTCTCAACGACTACCGCGTGAACGCGAGGAAGTCGCTGGTTCGCGCCGAGGCTTCCGTAAAGCGTCTCCAGACGTTCTTCCGCGGGCAGAAGGCCCTCGACATCACGCCCGACCGGATGCAGGCGTATATCGCCGCCCGGCTGCGCTCCGGTGCCAAGCCGGCCACGATCCAGAAGGAGCGTGCGGCCCTCGTGCGTATGTTCACGCTTGCGGTCGCCAGCGGCCGTCTGGCGCTCCGCCCAACGTTCCCGACGATCGAGGTTCGCAACGTCCGTACCGGATTCTTCGAGGAGCCGGAGTTGCGGCGAGTGCTCGCGCACCTCCGGGGCACCTCGTTCCGGTTGTGCTGTTCGCGTACTTCACCGGCTGGCGCAAGAGCGAGGTGCTCGGGCTCCGATGGCACCAGGTTGACTTCGCCGCGGGCACGGTCCGGCTGGAGCCGGGGACCACCAAGAACGACGAGGGGCGGATGTTCCCCTTCGGCGAGTTCCGAGCTGAACGCCCTGCTCGTTCAGCAGCGCAGGGCGACGGAGGGATTGCAGCGTGCCACCGGTCACATCGTGCCCTACGTTTTCCACCGCCGGGGCGGGCCGATCCGGGGCTTCCGGCGCGCCTGGGTCACTGCCTGCAAGCAGGCCGGGGTGATCCGCCTGTTCCACGACCTCCGCCGCACCGCGGTGCGCAACCTCGAGCGCAAGGCGGTGCCACGTTCGTGGGCCATGCGTTTGACCGGGCACAAGACGGAGGCGGTCTACCGACGGTACGCCATTGTATCGGAGCGCGGACTTGCGAGAAGCTGTCCAGCGACTCGCGGCCGGGCGCATGGGCACAATCTTGGGCACAACCGGCCGCGAGGCCGAAGCTAAGATGGGGTGGATGACGGGGTTCGAACCCGCGACCACTGGAGCCACAGTCCAGTGCTCTACCAGCTGAGCTACATCCACCACCACGAGCCGTGACCGCACCGGGGTGCGCGGCGCGACCGCCGCCGCACGCCCCCTTGTCCTCGCCGGCGCCCGCGGCCGCCCGTCGCGCGGGTCGAAGCTGGTGCGCCTGGAGGGAATCGAACCCCCGACCCACGGATTAGAAATCCGTTGCTCTATCCGTCTGAGCTACAGGCGCGGGGTCGTTTCCCGGCGCCCGCATGAGGCCTGACGCCGGTCAAGCAGTCGGGGCGAGAGGATTTGAACCTCCGACACCCTGCTCCCAAAGCAGGTGCGCTACCGGGCTGCGCCACGCCCCGGACATATCCGTGCGGTCGCGAACGAAAGAATGTACGGGCGGCTCGGGTCGGCGTCAATGAGGGCCCAGGCGCCCATGCCGCGAGCCGGTTCGGTCGCGTCGGGACCCCGGGCCAACTGTCCTCAAGGACAGTTCGGCGTGTTCACCGCGTGGACAAGAAGACTACGCCGTTGTCACCTGGAACTGTCCCCGGGGACAGTTCCCCGCGCTCAGGGAGCGAACATCTCCCGGAGCACGCTCAACACCCGGGCGCCAGTGGCGGCGTCGAGTCGGCCGTGTCTCCGCACCAGCCGGGCGCCATCGATGGTGCGGATCTGATCCAGCACCACCCGTCCGGACCGGCCACGGAAGCGGCATCGGGACGCGCGTGGGATAGGGCCTGACCCTCGCGGGTCATGGGGGCCACGATCAACGTGCGGATGTGGCGGTTCATCTCGTCGGGGGATGATGACGACGCACGGGCGGGTCTTCCGGATCTCGCTCCCCCACTGTGGGATCCAGGCTCACGAGGAAGACGTCGAACCGGCTGGCTACCACTGCCATTCGTCGTCGTCCCAGCGCGTGCCCTGGGGCTCGTCGACCAGCGCGTCGTCGCCGCGCTCGGCCATGGCGCCGGAACGCCCTCGCCCCAGCCGGCACGGGGGCGCCCGAGCGGGGTGATGACGAGCGCTCCCCTCGCGCACCACCATCTCGATGTCGTCGCCGAGGCCGATCTGCTCGGATCACCGGCTTAGGAATACGGACACCGCGCGAGTTGCCGATGCGGACGATGCGCGCCTTCATGCTGAGCCTCCGGTCGGGTCGCCGCCCACGCGTCGTGATTACAATGTAATCACATTCGCCCGCCCGGTCAAGGCCGCAAGCCGCGCTTCCAACCAGCAATTGCGCCCCGACAAGCGCGCGCTTATGCTTCGGGTCTCACTAGGGCCCCCGTGACGGGGACCCCATCCGAACGAAAGGAGTCGCAACATGAGTGGCGTCAACAAAGGTGATCCTGGTCGGCAACCTCGGCGCGAACCCCGAGCTGCGCTACACGCAGGGTCAGCAGGCGGTCGCGAACCTGCGCATCGCCACCACCGAGAAGTGGACCGACAAGAGCGGCCAGAAGCAGGAAGCCACCGAGTGGCATCGGGTCGTGGTGTGGGGACGGCAGGCGGAGATCGTCGGCCAGTACCTCACCAAGGGCCGGCAGGTGTACATCGAGGGGCGCATCCGCACCCGCCAGTGGCAGGATCAGCAGGGGCAGAAGCGCTTCACGACCGAGATCGTGGCCCAGAACGTCCAGATGCTGGGCGGCCGCAGCGAGCGAGCGCACCGGAAGGCGCAACGGAAGCCACGGTGCCGCCCGACGAGAGCACGATCCGCGACGATTTCGGCGGCGGACCGGACGACGACATTCCGTTTTGATGATTACGGCGCTCCCGGCCAAGCCCCGTTGCTGCGCACTGCGTTGCGATGGGGTCCCCCCGCCGGGGGCGCCATTTCTATGCGGATCCGAGCGATCCGCACTGCAAATCGATAAACACATTCCATCCAGGAGGGGGCGACAGGTCTCGACGGGTGTCGAGAACCAGGGAGTGCAGGCCGGGGGCCCGTGTCCTCGTCAAAAAAGCGGAAAATTCATCTGCCAACGAGCAGATGGCTCTCGCTGCGTAGGTAACCCTTACCAGCGACGGTCGCCCGGATCCCGCCTGTGGGGCCGGTGCGAGCGTCATATAAACGCAGGCTGGTCCAAGGCTCTCGCTCGTGGGCGGCGGACGAGATTTAATCGAGCTGGCGCGTCACTGATCCCGCCGGTCGGAGCGGAGGCGCGCGAGATCTAAACGGCCGGACACGCCTGTAGGACTGCCTGGGGAACGACGTTCGGACGCGGGTTCGATTCCCGCCGCCTCCACCATCTTTCTCCGTGCCCAATATCAATCGTCGTGACGCGCCGGCCACGCGCCGGCGCGGTAGCGCTGGCGCTCGTGCCGCTCGCAGTGACGCTGGCTGTGCCAGCGCGAAGCCGGCTCAGCCGCCTGCTGGAGGCGCCGCGACCCCCAGCGCCGCGGCCACGGCCCCGGCCGATAGCGCCGCCCTGGTGCTCGAAGTGATCCTGCGCCGGAGTGCCGAGCTCTCGAACACCAACGGCGCACTGCGCGTGTTCGACCAGGATCTCAGCGTCCAGTACCGCGCCCATGGCAAGGGCCCGGGTATCGACGCCGGCGAGGTGACGTTCAACGGGCGCCCGATGAGCCGCTCGGTGAGCGGCAAGGGCGCGGTGAGCTATCGCACTGGGCGCGATGCGCCGATGGAGACGCAGGCAGGCGGCGATCCCTGGTCCACGATCGCCAACTCGGGCAGCCCACAGGTGTCGGCGGCGGCGGCGGCGGTCAAGCTCGCGCCCTACCCGCTCGTCACCCAGCCCGGTCCCTGGCAGGGGATTTCGCGCACGCAGGACCTTTCGGTGGTCATGTTGCCGCCGGTTCCCGATCTCTGGATGCGCGTCTCCTTGGTCGGGGCGGGCGAGACGGTCACCGCCGACCCCCTGGGCAGGGCCGATACATCTTTCCGGTCGGCCGGCTCACCGACCTCCGCGAGGGTCGCGCCCACATCCTGATCGAGGTCGAGTCCACCTGTGGGAGCTGCCGCGGCCCGGCGGCACTGCGTCTCAACTGGAGCAGTCACACCGAGCTCGAGATCCCCTTGACGCTTCTCTGACCGCGGCGATCGGGAGATGAACGCGGCCTTTCGGCCCCTAGCAATGACTCGCTTTTCCGCTTGCGGCATCCAAGGGCCGCGACTACCCTCGCGCGTTCCGTGAAACCGCCCTCGTCCGCGATTCAGGCCCGTCTGGACGAGGTCCGGGGCCGCGTCGCCCGGGCCGCGGGCCGGGCGGGACGGGATCCGGCCGGGGTGGTGCTGGTGGGGGTGGTGAAGACGGTCCCGGCGGAGCTGATCCGGGAGGCGGTGGCGCTGGGGCTCGCCGATCTGGGCGAGAACCGGGTGCAGGAAGCCGAAGGGCACATCGCGGCGCTGGGACGGACCGGCGCGCGATGGCACATGATCGGCCACCTGCAGCGCAACAAGGCGGGCCGCGCGGTGGAGCTGTTCGATCGCGTGCACGGCGGTCGACTCGGCGGAGCTGGCCGAGGCGCTCTCGCGGCGCGCGGTGGCGGCCGGGCGCGGATGCTGCCGGTGCTGGTGGAGGTGAATGTGAGCGGCGAGGCCACCAAGTTCGGCGTCGCGCCGGAGGCGGTCGAGGGGCTGCTCGAGCGGGTGGCGGTGCTGCCGGGGCTCTCGCTCGACGGGCTGATGACGGTGGGCCGCCGGTGGCGAGCGCCGACGAGGCGCGGCCCGGGTTCGCGCGGCTGCGTGCGCTGCGCGATCGCGGCGGAGCGTGCGCTCGGGCGGCGGCTGCCCGAGCTGTCGATGGGGATGAGCGGGGATTTCGAGGTCGCGGTGGAGGAGGGTGCCACGCTGGTGCGCGTGGGCACGGCGCTGTTCGGCGAGCGGTCCTGAGTCCAGGGAGGGACGCGATGTTCGTCATCGGGAAATCTGCTGGAAGCGCTGGCGACCGTCATCAACGTGGTGCTTCAACCTCCTGATGCTGGTGATCTTCGTGAACGCGTTGTTGAGCTGGGTGCGGCCGGATCCGGGCAACCCGATCGTCATGACGCTGAACGGCATCTCGGACCTGATCTGCAATCCGATCCGGCGGCTGTTTCCGACCATCATCTCAGGCATCGATCTCGCGCCGTTCATCGCCATGCTGGCTGCTGTGGCTGGTGCAGATGTTCCTCGGTGCAGCACGCTGCGCGACGTGGCGCATTCGCATGGGGTGATGGCGCCGGCCTCGCGGGTGCGCGTGCAGCCGGGGCGCGCAGCGCGGCGCTGGTGGGATGGATGGCGGACGGCGCGCTCAAGCTCGAGGTGGCGGCAGCCGGCCGAGGACGGGCCGCGCGAACCGCGCGGTGGAGAGCACTGCTGGCGGCGGCGGCGGGCGTCAGGGCCGCGGCGGTGCGGGTGGTGCGCGGCCAGTCGTCGCGCGCCAAGATGGTGGACGTGGACGGGCTGGACGAGCGCGCGATCGCGTCGCGCATCACGGCGGCGCTCGGGCCGGCGAGAGGGACGACGATGGCGGGTGAGCTGAAGCGCGGATCGACGAGGCGGCGGCCTTCGTGCGCGCGCGCGCACCCGCGTGCGCCCCGAGGCGGGGATCATCCTCGGCACCGGGCTCGGCGATTTCGCCGACGCGCTCACGGTCGAGACGGTCGTGCCCTACCGCGACATCCCGCACTTCCCGCGTCTCGACGGTCGAGAGCCACGCCGGCGAGCTGCACCTGGGCACGCTCGCCGGGCGCCCGGTCGCGATCATGAAGGGCCGCGTGCACTACTACGAGGGCTACACCATGCAGCAGGTGACGTTCCCGGTGCGCGTGCTCAAGGCGCTGGGCTGCGGCACCGTGATCATCACCAACGCGGTGGGCGGCATGAACCCGACCATGCCGGCCGGCACGCTGGTGGTGACCGCGCGACCACATCAACCTGATGGGCGACAATCCGCTGATCGGCGAGAACGACGACACGCTCGGGCCCGCGCTTCCCGGACATGAGCGAGCCCTACTCGCGGCGCGCTGATCGAGCTGGCCGAGCGCGTGCGCCGAGGCCCAGCGATGCCGCTCCAGCGTGCGGTGTTCGTCGGGGTCGCCGGGCCCCAACCTCGAGACCGCCGCCGAGTACCGCTTCCTGCGCTGGATCGGCGCCGACGTGGTGGGCATGTCGCTCGTTCCCGAGACCATCGTGGCCGTGCACGGTGGCCAGCGCGTGCTCGCCGTTCAACGTCGTGACCGACACCTGTGTTCCCGAGAACCTCAAGCCGGTCAGCATTCCCGAGATCCTCAAGGTCGCGGGGAGCATGGCCCCGGTCCTGATCCGCGCTGGTGACCGAGGTGGTGCGAAGGCTCTCGGAAGTGACTGAAGACCGGCTGTCGCCGGCCGAAAACCGTTAGGCTAGGGAGGGACCGATGGCCCACTCACGCAAGACCGCACCCAGCCGGCCCAAGGCCAAGAAGGCCGTTCACGCACCCAGCGGCCGCATCAAGACCACGCACAAGCCCGCGGCTGCGAAGCCGGCCGCCGCGAAACCAGTCGCGCCAGTCGCCAGGTCGGCCGTGAAGCCGGCCGCCCACTCGGCTGCCCACCCGGCTGTGAAGCCGGGTCCAGCTCGAAGGCATGGCGCCCAAGGCGCGCATCAAGCCGCCGCAGGCCGGGCGCAAGCCGCCGCGCCCCGGCCGTCAAGGGGACGCTCAAGCCCAAGTCAAGCCCAAGGTCAAGTCCACGCCGCGCCAGCCGGCGGTGGTGCACCCGATCGGCGTGCTGCCGCCCGAGTCCATCTCGCGCGCCGCGCACAAGCCGGCGCGCCCGCTGGTGCTGCCGGCGCGCCCGCGCGGCCGGCCAAGGTCGCGCGCGTCCCGGTGGCGGACGGTGCCGGGCAGCCGGTCACCTGCCAACGACTATCCCGAGTTCGAGCAGCGGCTGCTCGAGGAGCGCGTGCGCGTGCTCAAGGAGATGGGCCACTACGAGAACACGGTGCTCAAGGTGAACCAGCGCGACAGCGCCGGCGATCTCTCCGGCTACTCGTTCCACATGGCCGACGTCGGCACCGACGCGATGGAGCGCGAGAAGGCGTTCCAGCTCGCCTCGGCCGAGGGGCGCATCCTGCTCGAGATCAACGAGGCGCTGCGCCGGATGGCGCGCGGCGAGTACGGCCGCTGCGAATCGTGCGAGAACCCGATCCTGAGCGCGCGGCTCGAGGCGATGCCGATCGCGCGCCTGTGCCTGTCGTGCAAGGAGAAGGAGGAGCGGGCGGCGCCGGGGCATGTCGTGATCCGGCAGGCACGCTTCCTGTGCCCTGCCGATGGAGTCGCGCGCGGTGAAGCCTCGCTGCGCTGCTGTTCATCGCTCGGCCGCGGTGCTGGCGCTCGACCTGTGGACCAAGCGCTGGGCCACGGCCACGCTCGCCGGCGCGCCGCCGGTGCACGGTGATCGGCGAGCTGGTGCGCTTCACCTACGTGCGCAACTCTGGCGTCGCCTTCGGGCTCGGCGCGGGGCTGCCGTTCCCCTACTACCTGTTCTCGATCGCCGCCGTGCTGGCGATCCTCGTACCTGTTCGTGCGCCAGCGCGTGCACGCGCTGGCGCGCCGCCTGGCGCTGGCGCTCATCCTCGGCGGCGCGCTCGGCAACCTGGTCGACCGCCTCACCACCGGCGAGGTGGTGGACTTCATCGACATCGGCTGGGGCCGCTGGCACTGGCCGGTGTTCAACGTCGCCGACTCGGCGGTCTCGATCGGCGTGGTGCTGTTCGCCCTCACCTGGCCGCGGCACGATAGCCGGCCGCGCCGAGACGGCCGCGGACGGCCATGATGCGCCGGCACCGGGCGCGGATCCTCGACGCCGGCGGGAACGCGATGCGGGTGTTGGACCTCTCGCGTTCCGTCGCCGCGAGCGGGGAGCGGCTGGACCGCTTCTCGCCGCGGCGCAGACCGACCTCTCGCGTAGCCGCCTCCAGGGACTGATCCGCAGCCGGCCACGTGCCGGTGAACGGGCTGCGCGGCGCGCGCGTCTTGCAGCGCGTGCGCGACGGGCGACCGCGTGCGCGTCGAGGTCCCGGCGCCCGAGCCCAGCGACGCTCACTGGCCGAGCAGCTGCCGCTCGCGGATCGTCTACGAGGACGACGGACCTGGTGGTGATCGACAAGCCGGCCGGGCTGGTGGTGCATCCCGGGGCCGGCGTGCGCACGCGGCACGCTGGTGCACGCGCTGCTCCACCGTTATCCCGAGATCGCCGGGGTCGGGGGCGCCGGACCGCCCCGGCATCGTGCACCGGCTCGACAAGGACACCTCCGGGCTGCTGGTCGTGGCGCGCAGCGCCAGGGCCTACCGCGGCGCTGGTCGAAGCACTGCGGGCCCGGGACGTGCAGCGGACGCTACACGGCCCTGGTCTGGGGCGAGCCCGGCAGCGGCCATGGCGTCGTCGAGGGCGCCATCGGCCGCCATCCCAGGGATCGCAAACGACATGGCGGTGGTCGCCGCGGCGGCAAGCCCGCCCGCACGCACTGGCGCGTGGCCGAGCGCTTCGGGGTCGCCGTCGCGGCTCGAAGTCAGGCTCGATACCGGCCGCACCCACCAGATCCGGGTGCACCTGGCCCACCTGGGCCACCCGGTCGTGGGCGATCCGGTCTACGGCGGGCCGTGAAAAAGCTGTTGAGCCTTCGTCGAATCTGAGCGTAAGCGTTGGCAGCGGACGTGCTGAAGTGCCTGCCGCGGCAGGCGCTCACACGCCTCGGCGCTGGAACTGACGCATCCGGTGACCGGGACACGGCTGAGCTTCGATTCGCCGTTGCCTGAGGATCTCGAACGAGCGCTCGGACCTGCTCGCGGCGCACCACGGGCGCGGCGCCCGGTGACATCCCCATGACCCCACAAACCCGAGATCCGGATCGAGACCATCGCGTGCGCATGCCCAGCCGCCTCGGAGCTGCTCGGCGCTGCTCGACCGCAGTCGCCGACTCGCTGTGCGAGCGCCTGAACTTCGACGACGAGACGCGCGCTCGCAGCGTCACCATGTCGGTGATCGAGGCGGGCACCAACGCCATCCAGCACGGCCACCACCGCGACGCGTCGCAAGCCGGTGGACATCGAGTTCCACGTGCTGCCCGACGCGCTCGAGATCGTGGTGCACGACTCCGGGCACCGGCTTCGATCTCAGCCAGGTGAACGGCAACGTCACCACGCCGGAGCACCTGCTCGACGCGCGCGGGCGCGGCATCTACATCATGCGCGCGTGCATGGACCAGGTGGACTGTACGCTTCTCGAGCACCGGCACCACCTGCCGCCTGGTCAAAAGCGCCGCCCGCCGCCGCGCACGACTGATCCTGAGTCCGGCGTGCGCATCCTGGCAGTGGACTGGGGCGAGCGCCGCATCGGCCTCGCGGTGAGCGATCCCACCGGCGTGCATCGCCACCGCGCTGCCCGACCCTGACCGTGCGCGGCCGCGACGATGCGCTGGCGCGAGTCGCCGCGGCCGCGCGTCGAGTACGAGGCCGAGCGCATCGTGGTGGGGCTCCCGCTGCATCATGTCGGGCGAGCGCGGCGAGGCGGCGCTGGCGGCCGAGGCATTCGCCGCGGCACTGCGCGAGCGCACCGGGCTCACGGGTCGATACTCTACGACGAGCGTCTCACCTCGGCGCTCAGCGGCCGGCGCGCTGCACGAGGCCGGGGTGCGCACCGGCCACGCCAAGGGCGCGGTCGACGCCGGGCGCCGCGGTGGCGCTGCTCGAGTCCTACCTGCAGCGCCTGGCGCCACCCGCGGCGAGGGCGCCGACCCCCGGTCGGCCCGGTTTCGCCAATGGGACTGACCCGCCGCACGTGCCTTCCGGCCCAGCCGCTGGGCGCTGCTGCTGCTGCTGGTTGCGGGCGCTCGCGGTCGCCGCCGACCTGTTCCTGCCCGCCGGGCTGTTCCCGGCCGCACGAGCGGCAGGTGATCCTGGTCCAGCGCGGCCAGAGCCTGCGCCAGGTGGCCGACGAGCTCGAAGCGGGTCGGGCTGCTGTCGCGGCACCCTGGGCTTCCAGGTGCTGGCGCGCGCCATGCGCCTCGACCGCAGCATCAAGGCCGGCCAGTACTCGTTCACAGCTCGGCACCACGCGTGCCGGCCCTGCTGCAGGCCCTGGCGCGCGGCATGAGCGGCCTCAACCTGGTCACGATCCCCGAAGGCCTCACGCACCACCGAGGTGAGCCTCGCTGCTCTCGAACCACCTCGGCGTGCCGCTCGCGGAGTTCGACTCGCTCGCCCACGACCGGGCATTCCTCGACTCGCTCGGCATCAGCGCGCCGTCGATCGAGGGCTACCTGGCGCCCGACTCGTACGAGTTCCTGCCCGGCACCGTCGCCCGAGGTGGCGTTCCGCACCATGGCGCAACCGCACGCAGGACGCTCTGCTCCGGGCGCGGCGGCCGGGCGCGACTCGCTGCCGCTCGGGCTCTCGCTCCACCAGGTGCTGACGCTGGCCTCGATCGTCGAGGCCGAGGCCATGGACGACGTCGAGCGCCCGCGCATCGCCCGCGTCTATCTCAACCGCCTCGCAGATGGGCATGCGGCTCCAGGCCGATCCCACCGTGGGCTACGCGATCGGGCACGGGGCCGCGCGCGCGCGGCTCTCGCTGCGGCAGCCTGCAGCGTGGACTCGCCGTTCAACACCTACCTGTACGAGGGCCTGCCGCCCGGGCCGATCTGCAATCCCGGGCGCGCCAGCATCGCCGGCGTGATCGATCCGCTGCCCGGCGTGCAGGAGCCTGTACTTCGTCGCCGACGGGCTACGGTCGCACACATCGTTCTCGCAGACACGTACGACGCAGCATCTGGCCAAGATCCGCATGGTGCGCTCGCCCGAGGGCCGGGCTCCGATTCAGCGCCCGCGCGTCCGCGGCCCATGCGGAGCACCGCGCCGCGCCGGCCGTGGTGCCGGTGAAAGTGCCCACGGCAGCCGTTGCGCCCCGGCAGCTCTGGGCCCAGCCGTGGCCGAGATCACCGCGGTGCATCACCCGGCGGTTGGCGCCAAGGCGCCGGCGAAGCTCGCCCGCGAACGCGCTCCGGTACCACAGCTCCCGCCGCCAGGCGGCTGCGGGGCCCGACGAAGCAAGGCGGAATGACCGTCGCCACCAAGCCCGGCACCGCGTCGGCAGCTCGCAAGCACACCGCCTTGACGACGCGAAGAAGCGGGCGTCGTGGCGACCAACCTCGGACACACCGCCACGAAGAAGACCGCCGCGGCGACCAAGCCGGACACCGCCGCCGCGAAGAAGACCGCCGGGGCCTACGAAGACGAAGAAGCCAGCCACGAAGAAGACAACCGCCCCGGTCACCGCCGGTGGCGGGGGAAGACCTCCTGGTCCTCGCCCAGACGGGGCCTGGCCGGCCGCCCCACCTGCCTCATTCGCGCGCAACCCGCGCCTGCCTTGTGCTGTTCCCGCCCCATGAGTGCGGACGCCTCCGCTGCTCCACATCGCCGAGCCCGGCGACGCGGCCCGATCCCCAGGCCTCGACTGGCGCGAGCGCCTGAGCGGCTCGCGCGCGTGGATCGCCGCCCATGCGGCGCCGTGGTGGTGGCCTACCCGGGCGGCGTCGACTCGAGCCTGGTGCTCCTGCGCGTCGCGCACGACGTGCTCGGCGAGCGCGCGCACGGCGTCATCGGGCGCTCCGGACTCTGTACGCCGCGCGCCGAGCTGGCGCTGGCGCTCGGCTCACGGCCGCCGCCTTCGGCGCCACGGTCCAGGTCGTCGCCACCGGTGAGCTGGCCGACCCGCGAGTTCCGCGCCAACCCGACTCGCCCGCTGCTACCACTGTAAGAGCGAGCTCTACCGCCGGCTCGACGGAGTGGCCCGGCGCGCCGGGGCGACCGCGCGGTGCTGGACGGCACCATCGCCGACGATCTCCACGACTTCCGCCCCGGCCGCCGCGCCGCTGCGAGCACCGGGTGCGCTCGCCCCTGGCCGAGCTGGGGTTCGCCAAGGCGGACGTGTGCGTGCCGCCGCCGCCCACTACGGGCTCGCGAGCCGCGGACAAGCCGGCCTCGCCCCTGCCTCGCCTCGCGCATCCCGTACGGGACCGAGATCACCCGCCCAGGACGCTGCGCATGGTCGAGCAGCGCCAGAAGACGATGGTCCGCTCGCTCGGCTTCCGGGAGCTGAGGGTCCGCCACCACGGAGAGGTCGCCCGGGTCGAGTTGCCGCTTGCCGACCTGCCCCGGGCACTTAGCCCGGAAATCCGGGAGGCTCTTCTCCGAGGGCTCACCGCGCTGGGGGTTTCGATTTCGTGACAGTGGACCTTGCCGGCCTTCGTTCGGGGAGCCTAAACCCAAAATCACCCAACGACCGGGTGTAGACCCGCAGGATTCACAGAAGCTGGAACCGCCTGTCACCCCGGCGGGGTATCAGCGTTCGCGCCCCTATGGAGGCGGCGGCACAAGCGCGATCTTCGCTGAGATCGTCCTGTGCCCCGGGCCTCAGTAGGCACCGGAAGCCGATGGTCTCGGCCGGATCGTACGGTCCGGGAGCATCGGCATTTTGCGCTGTCCGCCCCAGGGGGACGAGGAGGAGTCCAGATGAGCACCGTCGAAGCCCACCGCCAGGCAAACCCCGAGCCGCTCGCGGGCCCGTGGAAACGGACCTCGGCTTCCGATGGGGACTGGCCAACAGCGTGCTACTGGGACTAGGGGTGGCTTCCTCGTCGCCGGGTACCTCGCTCTGGCCAGGGGTCGATCACCCTGGCGCCGATTCTTCTGGTCTGGGGGCTATTGCGGGCTCATTCCGGCCGCCCTCCTGTGGCGGGCACGGGGTGAAGACGCGGGCGAATAGCTCAGCTGGCAGAGCGCTTGCCTTACACGCAAGAGGTCACAGGTTCGAGCCCTGTTTCGCCCACCACAGGGGGTAGCTGGTGGGTACCGGGGAAGGCCGGCGAGCAGCGGGCCGGCGCCCTGAACCCGACCGGTAAAAGGAACGTGTAACCGGTGCTAAACGAGTGTCGAGGCGGACGTTGGAGGCTAAAAAGTTCCTTGACATGGGCGACGGGCCCCACCTAGACTTTCCTCCTGTCTCGGAACGCCTTGTCACGGCGACAGATGTCCTCGCCTGGCACTCGAACTCGACGGTTGCGGATGAGTTCGAAAGGAGGTGGCTGCTAGCCAAACCTGACTGCACGCAACTGAGCACTTGCTCTCTATTCAACCGGGGTGATCCAACTTGGAGGTGCAACAATGACTGGTTTGGTTCGCAAGGCCACGCTTCTCGCTGCATGCGGGCTGGTAGTCGCCGGCGCTGCGATGGCGGGTGTGCCCAACGCCGCCAACTCGCAGAAGCCGTGCGTGCTGTTGATGGATCTCTCGGAACTCCGAACAACAACGTCGGCATCAACCCGGGCCATCTGCAATCAGGCCGCGCTCAAGGTGATCGTTCGCGACGCGCTCAACAACCCGGTCGCCGGCAGCGACGTGGTGCTGGACTTCTCGACCTGCGGTGCGAATCCGGGCCCGATCATGCTCGCCACCACGCAGGTGGATCCCGCCGTTACCACCGCCTGCGCCGGCCGCACCGTGCTCAAGACCACGAATGCGCTGGGCGAGGTTTGCTTCAGCACGCTGGGCGCCACGAACGTCACGGACCCGAGCGGTGCGCACGCGTTCTACCGGCCTGGCGGCGCGCAACCTGGGCCCCAGCACGGGTAGTGGTGTGCTGCAAGCTGTACGCAAAGCGGCCAGCTCCTCGGCACGCAGCTCGTGATCGTCAACAAGTACGATCTAACCGCCGATGGCAACGTGACTGGCGCCGACGGCTCGTTCCACCTCGCGGCGCAGGGCTTCCAGCTGACGGGTGCAGCCAACTACCGCACCTTCGCCGATTACAACTGCGACGGAATCGATAAACGCCGGCGACGGTTCGCTCCACCTCGCTTCCCAGGGCAACGCGCTATCGGGCGAGCCCGTCGTCATGCGGGGGCGTACTGCCCGTAGTCGAAGGCGTCCCAACGTCAAGACCGTGATGAGATGAAAGGAGTTCGCTTGAGGAAGGTGGTGGTTGCCGGAAAGACAATGCGTCCAAATCTCGTGAACGATGCCTCGTCCCCCTGTCCCGCTTGTGGTCCTCTGGAGGCAACAATGAAGAAGATTCTCCTCATCAGCGGCGTGCTTCTCGCTCTGACGGCTACCGTCGCGTCGGCTGCGGGGATTAATCTGTACTGGAACGACTGTTCGGTCGGCGGCTCGACGAACAAGGCCTTCGCCTGCGCCTCGAACGCTGGAACCAACAGCATGGTGTTGTCGTATCGATCCGCCCGCTGGCCAATCGCTCCTGGTCGGTATCAACGGGATCCTCGACCTGCAGATCGGCGCAGAACCCGCTGCCGGCGTGGTGGGACATGCTTCAACGCCGGCACCTGCCGGCGCCGCCGCGCTTTCGCAGAATGTGGTCTTCCCGACCGGCAACTGCTTTGACACTGGGCGGGCGGCGGCGCTGGCGGCATCACGGCGCATATCCCCACCGGCACGAACCGGCGTCGCATCGGGACCTCGTTCTCGGGGAACGAGGCCACTTCCGGTCCCGTCGATGCCGGGACCGAGTACTACGCGATGAACGTCGATATCAGCAGCGTGAAGACCGCCGGCCTCGGCGCGTGCGCCGGCTGCACCGACCCGGTCTGTGTCGTCCTGAACGAGCTCCATCCTCAGCCGGCCGAACGGAACCCCCGGCGGCAGCCCGGCGGTCACGAGCCCGCTGCACCAGCAACTTCGTCCACATGGCAGGGTGGCCAGATCGGCTGCGCCTGGCTGCCCCGGCCGCGACCCCGACGGTCAACGGGACGTGGGGCCAGGTGAAGTCGATCTACCGTTAGTGCCTGGTTTCGCATCATCCACGAAGGCGACCGTCTTCCGACGGTCGCCTCGCGGCATCTGGGATCCGACTGCATTCGGCGGGGGCACCGCGGCGCGGACGGCCAGGGACATGCTGAGCAGGTGGCAAGCGGGAGAATCGGGGCCCGCTCCGGTGTAGGACGCACGATGACCGCCCGCATCTCGATTCTAGTCCCCATACTCCTCGCCTTCATCCTTGCGCCCACGGTGGCAGCCCGTGCGGCCAAACCGCCCAGCCCGGGGCACTCCTCCGTCACCGGGAAGGCGGTCGCGGACACGAGTGCCCGGAAGCACGTCGAAGGGCACGACGGGATCTTCCTGTCGTGGGGGCGCCGTTCGGCATGCCGGGGGCGCGCTCCAGCGCCACGTGGGCCTGCGACGACACGCTGGCGGCCGATACGCTCTACCTGACGTTCGACCCGGGCCAGGACATCAACGCCCTGATGGGCATCGACGTCACGCTGCTCTTTCACGCCGCACCCGGTGACACGCTGGGGCCCTTCTGGCAGCTCGCGCGAAGCGGCGCCAGCCCGTGGAACCTGCGCATCGAGTTCGAGCCCCCACCGACGGGACGATATCGCCCTGGCCGGTGCCGGGCGTGGGAGTCCCGCGCTACACGCTCAAGGGGGACTCCAGCCGGCTGGACCTCGGCTACTTCGTGCCGGCCGATGAGGCCAAGCCGATCGCCGCCGGCACCCGCTACTTCTTCGCGCGCGTCATGCTGCGCATGAGGCGGGCATGGCTCTCCGGCTGCCTGCAGCCGGTATGCGTGGTGTTCGACCACATGCTCATCTCGCACTCCGAGGGAGCCGCTGGATCAACTCCGGCGAGCGCTTCAGCGAGCTGGAACTCGCCGGGTGGGACGGCTGTGCAGGAGTTCCGCCTGCGCCCGCCGCCCGAGGAGCCGGTGCGCTTCGGCGGGCGCTACGACCTCACCGCGCCACCCGAGGTCCCTTCAGCCGCCTCCCGCGATACCACGCGCCGCTAGCGGGTGGGAAGGGTCGGATCCACGAGGTGGATCCGCATGACCAGCGCGGGGTGGGACTCGATCCGGTAGCGCTTGCTGAGCCGCTTGATCAACGCCTTGAGCAGCTCCTCGGCCCGGATGTTCTGGAGCGATTCATCCACCAGCGATTCCACCTGCTCGTAGGGGAGCTGGCGGCCGGGGTCGAACGCGAGCAACTGGAGCACCAGCCAGGTGCCGTCCTTGTCGGGGCCGACCACGGTGGCCTGTCCCGGCCGCAGCTCGCCGAACAGGATCTTGTGGTACTGGCCGCCACGGCCCTCGTCGCGCGCCTCCTTGATGGAGCCGCTCACCATACCGGCCAGCGAGTCCGCGCGCAGGATGTCGGTCGCCTTCTCGCCCTTCGTGAGCCGTGCCGCGACCGAGTCGGCGCCCGCTTCGGACCCGCGCACGATGGCCGCGTAGCGGGCCACCGGGTAGGTGATGAACTGGGCGAGGTGGTCGTTGTAGTAGCGCCGGCGCTCCTCGGGCTTGATCCACACCCTGGTCTGGACCGAGTCCTCGTACATGTGGTCCACCAGCAGCTCCTCGCGCTTGCGCTCCACCTGGGCCACCGACCAGCGGGTCCTTGTCGAGGCCGCGCGCGCGAGCCTCCTCGGCCATGTAGGGTTCGAGCACCATCGCGTCGAGGCGGGCACGGAACGACTCGAAGTCGCCCACCGGCTGGCGCATCATGGGCGGCTGGTGGTTGTACTCGCGCACGAAGTCCCCGAGCGTGAAGCTGCCCGTCGCGGTGGCGCGCCAGCACGCGCGCGGTATCGGCGGGCTCCAGGTCGCCGCCGACATCGCCCAGGTCGAGGGTGATCTGCGCGGCCTTCCTGTTTCACCGCCTGCAGGCCGTGGAACCTGGCGCGCCGCCCAGCGGATGTTGGTGGTGTCGTGGACCATCCCGATCCGGCGCTCCGACCTCGGACCTGCAGCACCCACGCCCGCTGGGACGCCCGCAGATCACGAAGTCCCCGGCAAGCATTGGACGCAGAGGCTCGAAGGCTGGCGGATCCACCTTGACGGCTCTGGACGACTTGGCAGAGATAGAAGCCGTCCGGCGCGGCCACCACGTCGGAGACCTCTCCCGGCTGCAGATCCGCGACCAGCTGGGCGGTGACCGGGTCCACCGAGGTGCGCGCCACCCAGCCGGTGTCGGCGGTGAGAACCGGAGGCGCGACGGGCAGCCTGGTCCCAGCTGAGGGACTTGGAGGTCAGCTGGCGCGAACCGCTGCCGCGGCCTCGGGATCATCGAAGCGGATGCGGCGAAAGCGCTGCTCGCGGCCATACTGCGTGTGGAGCGGCGCACCTCATCGTCGGTCACCACCACGGAGTCGAGCACGAACCGCTGGTAGAGCGCGTTCGAGAGCACCCGCTCGGTGTGCTCGCGCATCGTCGCGCGGTCCTCGAACCCGAACGGGCGGTTGACCGAAAGGGCGGTGAGCGCCAGCACCTCCTTGTTGACCATACTGGTCAGGAACTCGACCCGGCCCAGGCTGTCGGGCTTGGGCCGTACCGGCGCGTAAGAGGCGAAGTAGGCGTCCACGAACCGGTCCACCCGGATGCTGCGGTTCTGGACCCGCGCCAGCACAAAGCTGTCGGGGAGGAACGCGGCCGATGGAGCCGGCGGCGGGGCTCGTGGCCGGGGTCGCGGCCCTGACGAGGGTCACCGCGGCGAGCAGCAGGAGGCAGGAAAGCGCGAGGGGACGTGCGGTCATGAAGTCTCCGGGGATGCCGGCAAGGTGAGTGCGAGGGTAAAGCGGCCACAAAGTCTAGGGTCGCGTGACGGCACCGGTCAAGACGCGGACGGCGATCTTGACCGAGGCGTTTGACCTTGCCTCCCGAGGCCGCCGGAGTAGTATCGCGGGCGTAGTTAGCTGGTTGGCACGCGGTCCCCCGAGCGTTGCGGGGCCTCCATGCCGGCCGGATGATCGGGCGTTACTCACCACGGATCGGGTCGGGAACCCCAGGGAGAGGGGTCATCTCGTGCCACAACCTGCTCGACTTCACGCCGCGCGAGTTAAGAGTCCGCGCCCCGGGCCCGACCGAAGCCCCGGGTAGCCCCGCCGCGCCCTCCCGGCACTCATCGCCCTCATTGCCCTCATGTCACTCAGTTTGGGCTCGGCCTCGCGCCACGAGCGGCGCGCGCGGGCGAGGGGCTCTACCTCACCTGGAACGACTGTCCGGCGGGCGGCGGGGTCAGCAACCTGGCCTTCGCCTGCGACACCAACAACGGCGAGAACGATCTCTTCGTCGCCTTCACCGATGCCGCAGGCGGCCAACAACGTGGTGGCGGTCGAGATCGTGATCGACTATGCCAACACTCGTCGCTGTCGCTGCCCGACTGGTGGCGGCTCGACCCCAGCGGCTGCCGTTTCGACATGAACAATCCTGCGATCTCGGTGGCGGCCAACTTCGGGCAAGACCGCGTGCGCGAACATGTGGCAAGGGCTTCGACCCCGGCGATCGCCCAGCTCGCCGACTACATCCGGGCCAGCCGGGCGGGGCGGCGAGCCAGGCGCGCATCAAGGTGACCGCGAGCGTCCTGCCGGCCGATGCGCGAAGCCTCGATGGCACCAGCATGTACCACGCGGCCCGCATCGTCCTCAAGAACAGCCGGACGGTGGATACCGAAGCGTGTGCGCGGGCTGCAGAAGGCGCGGCCTGCCTGGTGCTCAACTCGATCCTGATCGGCCCGGCTGGCGGCAGCTCGACCGGCGGCGACTACTTCCTCCAGACGCCGGGAGCGAGCGACGCCAACTGGGCGCGCTGGCAGGGCGGCGGCGGGGCGGACTGTCAGCACGGTGCCGGTGCGAAGCCGCGCCTGGGGCCAGCTCAAGGGGCTGTACCGCTAGGCAGCGTACCGGTGGCGCGCGCCTCGCGCCCCACGTCGAGCGCCGCCTTGTTCACGACGATCTTCGCGCGCTTGCGCAGTGTGGCGAGCAGCGCCGTCATGCGGCGCTCGCCTCCTCGTCGCTCCAGGCGCTTGCAGCACTCAGGTCCTTGACCTCCTCGAACGGCCGGCCCTGCCCCGGCGAGCATCGCGCTGGACGCGCGGTCACCTCCCAGCCGCCGCGCCACCGAGTCGGGCCCGAGCACGGTCCCGATGCCGCTCTTCATGCCCCGGTCGGAACATTACGCTCGTCGCTCTGGCGGCGGTGATTTCGGCGCTGTAGTCCACGTGCTGGCGCAGGCCCGCGCGCCACCAGCGAGTCGGCCTCCGGCGGGATCGCGCAGCCGCACCGCCATGCGCGCAGCCGCACCCTGCGATCGGGCATCATGAAGCCGCACCACGCGCAGCCGGGTCGGGATCGCCCCACGCGGCGGGATTCTTGTCGTAGTAGCGGCGCAGCGTCGGCATCGTCCAGTCGGGATCGTGAGACGAACGACCTCGCGGGTCACGTAGTACTGCGTGGCGAGGTACTCCTCCTGGCGCTGCATCGCCCGCAGCACCGTGGCGATGGCTGGTCGTAGTGGCCCGCCACCGCCTGGCGGCGCAGCACCCGCTCGAACAGCGCGTTCTTGACCAGGTCACGCACTGCTCCGGGCTCTCGATCCGGGGCCGGAAGATGGGATTCAGCTTGGCCCAGGCATCGCAGCAGCTCCGCCGACCCGCACCAGGCCCCACACTCGACCACCCGACCACGCGGCCCGAATCCGGCGGGCACGATCGTCGGCATCTCGGCCCATCGATCTTGAGCCGCGACCAGATCGAGGAGTCGGGCGAAGCCTGGGAGCGCCTTCCCAGCCCTGGCGAGGCGCGCGAGCAGCAGCTCGTCGCAGCGTCATGCGCGAGGTCGCCACGGTGCTCTCGCGGGCCGCCACCCCCAGCGCCTCCGCCGAGAGCGGCGGCTCGCCGCGCAGCGCCCTCTGGCTCGCGGCGGCGGCCAGGGTGGAGTCGAGGGCACACGCGCATCATGGTGCGGTCACGCAGGCCCGCGACCTCGGCGCTCTCGACCGCGCTCCATTCCCAGGTCTCCTGGCCCGCCCGGGCGGCCAGAAGCTCCTTGTCGATCAGAAGATCCAGAAACCGCCGGGCGACTCCGCGGGGTAAGGGTATCGGACCGCGCGGGCGGGGGACCTGCTTCCAGCCGACGCCGGAAATCCGCCACCGTGATGATGCGCGTGCCTGGTCGATCACCGCCAGCACGCTCTCCGGGCAGCGGCCGGCCCTGCGGGAGATCCGCCTGGAGCTTGCTCGGATGCTTGCCCGTCGCAGCCGGGGGTGCCCGGAAGTGGTCTTGGCGGGCCCGGAGGCGGCCCACGACGTTGCGGCCAGGGCCGCGAGGAAGACCAGCGAGCGGGCCTGACGCGTGCGGCCACGAACTGCCATGCCACCTCCCGGGAGGAGATACCGTGCCGATCGAGAACGGGCAGTATAGCAGCGGCTTGACCCGCTCTCCGCCGGATCAATAGACTCATCTGCTCATGTCTCTCCGCACGCCCCTTCGAGCGGCCGCGCTCCTCGCTCCTTCTGCCGCTCGTCAGGCCCATCCGGCCTGGGCGCAGGATGCGGCGGGAGCGCTGCGCCTCAAGGCTGCCGACGAGCGCGGGCGTCACGCTCGAGCTGGCGCTCGCGGCTACCAGATCCGGCCCGCCTGGCCCGGCCGGCCTGCCTGGCCAGCCCGGAACGTCTGGAAACGACGGGCGCTCGATCCTCTCTTCCCCGGGCTCACCGCCGCACGCTCCGCCCGGGCCGGCCGGTGCTGCCGTCCGCCACGACGCTGATCGCGCTTCCGCCCGGCGCACAGGCCGATCATGGCGGGCGGTGGGACGGCGATCCGAGGAGACCCGCGACGGCGTGCGGCTGACGCTCGGCTCGCGCCACTCGCTTCGCAGGTCGAGCCCGCTCCGCGATCACAAAGGAAATCGGTCTGGTGCCGTCCGACTGAGCCTGCAGAGCCGATCCGGGATGGCCCTGGCCGCTCGAGACGGTCGACGCTGGGCACGCCCGTTCACGCTCCGCGGCCAGCGCATGGTGGCGGTCACCGTGCGCCCGTTCCGCTACGACGAAGCGGCCTCACGGCTCACGGTGCGCCGCCGGCTCACGGTGCGGATCGCAGTTCTCGGGCGGAACGGTCGGACGCTCCGACGCTGCCAGGCGGCCTGGGTGCGCCGCGCGATGGACGATCCGCACTGGGATCCGGTGTTCCGCGGCTCGGTGCTCCAGCTTCGAGCAGGGGCGCGCGTGGCGCACGCGGTGCCGACCGGCGTGGTGCGGCGCGAGCCCGCCGGCGGGTCCGAGACTCGGCATCAAGACCGGCCGGGGCGGCGCGCAGCCGGCCGCGGCCACGGCGTTCGACGAGTCAGAGCCCGAGGTGCGGGTCCAGCTCGATTCCACCGGCGTCTACTCGCTGACCTATGACCAGCTCGCCGGCCAGGGCTATCCGGCGCGGCACGCCGATCGGCCAGGTGAGCGTCCATCGGCACGAGTACGTGGCCGACACGGATCCCTCGTACGACACGATCGAGCTGCCGATCGAAGATCGACGAAGCGAGCGCCCGCCAACGGCGCGTTCGATAGCGGCGATCGCATCGTGGTCTTCGCCCGCTCGTGGGCCGAGCGCACCAACGCCTCGTGGCCGCAGCGCACGTGGGGCGACGTCGGCGTGGTCACGTCGACGCCGCCTCGCCACCGGCGGCCGGCGCATCGCGGCCGCGCCTCGGCTGGCGGGGCTGACCGGCCAGACGCCGCTCGCGCCAGCTATCCGTGGCGGCAGCGCTGGGAGCAGAACTTCTGGTTCCTGGGCTCGCCCGGCCGGCGCCCGCCGAGTCGACTCTACGACCAGTGGCACTGGACCACGCTACATCGCCTACTACGCGCGGCCCGATACGATCGTGTTCGAAGCCAACGACATCGATCCCACCGCACAACATCGATTTCACGCATCGTCCTGGCGGGGTCGCAAGCGCGGCCTGGCCTTCGCATCTGGCCGGCAGGTCGCGCAACGCCGGCTACAGCTACTACATGGTGGGCGACTCGGCGACGATCGGCATCGGTCGGGGAAGCGCGCGAGCGACCGTGGTGGCGAACACCGCGCTGCACGGCGACGCCCTGAGCGAAGGCGGGAACAACAGCGTCATCTCCTGGGGGCGCGCTGGCCAGCAGCCCGTCCGACCCCGTGAACAATCCCCTCGCGCTACGTGGGCCTCAACTGGTTTAGCCGCCACGTACTGGCGCGGCTACCACGCGATCAGAACCAGCTTCCGACGTGCAACAGCGGCGAGGCCGCCGGGCCGTTCGAGGTGCTCGCCACCACGGCTTCGACCGACAGCTCGGCGCTTGCGTGCTACGACGTCACCGATCCCGCCGACCGACCCGCCGGCGGCTCACCGAGCGTGCTGCGCGAGCCCCGTGGGCCCTAGTGCGCGCTGCGCTTCAGGATTCGACGCGCCACCGCCGGGCCCGCCGCCGCTACCATCGTGTTCTCGCAGGCGCGCGCGGTGCCGGCGTCGCGCATCACCGCCGTCACCCGCAGCCGGCTCACCAGCCTCCAGGCGACTACCTGGTGCGTCGCGCGCCCGAGGCGTGGCAGCCGGCGCCTGCAGCCGCTGCTCGACCTGCGCCAGTCGCAGGGCGCTCATCGTGCTCTTCATGCCCGCTGGAAGCGATCTACGACGAGTTCAACGGCGGCCGCCGCTCGGCGCAGGCGATCAAGAGCTTCATCCGCTATGCGCTCAATACCGTGGCGCGCCAAGTTCGTGGTGCTGGGTGGCGACGGCTCGGAGGATCCGCAGAACATCCTCCGGCGATCTCGGGGCCCGGCACATCCTGCCGATCTGCGAAGATGCCCGGGCCGGTCGGGGTGCCGATCGACGGCCGCGAGCTGGTCCCGAGCGACGGCTGGTACGGTGTGGTGTCTCAACGGCTGCGCTCCCAGCGATGCCGATCCTGCCCGAGCTGTTCATCGGCCGGCTCCCGGCCAAGACCTCGCAAGCGAGATGGCCGACCGTGGTGGCCAAGCTGGTCAGCCTACGAGAAACTGAGCGGCCGACCAGGTCTGGCGCAACCAAGATCCTGCTGATCAGCGACGACCAGTACTCGGGCGATCACCACGTTCGGCGGCGGCGGGGGCGGCACCGGCTACTGCTATCGCTTGCTACGAGGAGACGCTTCCAGCAGCTCAACCGCCACCATCCAGTCCACGATCGCTGAACGACGCGGGGCTGCGCCGCCTGCGACGTCGAGATGCGTTCGAGATGAGCTACTGGCTGAGCAACGAGACGGTCGACGCCAACGACTGCCGCTCTGGACCTGATCGGGACCCAGCAACCGCACCCGTACGCCCGACGGACCGGTAGGGCGCCATGCTCGCCGGCTGAACGCAGGGCCGCATGTGGTCGGGACTTACCAGGGCCACGCCAACGAGTACGCTGCTGGCCCACGAGAACATCTGGATCGCAACGTTGAGCGGCGAGGACGACAAGGAGTACTCCTGGTCAACACCGGCAAGCCGTTCCTGTTCTCGGCCTTCTCGTGCCACGCCAACTCGTTCGCGCGCAGTGTCCGAGGATCGCGCCGGACTTGGGTCCGGCGCTGGGCGAAGGATCTGGTGATGCTGCCGAGGACAAGGTGCGATCGGCTCGTACGCCTCGGTCGGCTACGAGATCATCCCCGACCTCGGGCGGCACCACGCACATCAACGTGTCAGCGTGGGCGAGTCGCCATGTTCCTCGATCCGCCGCACGACGACCTGCTCGCCAACGGCGATCTCGGCGCCCGGGTGATCCTGGGCGAGTCGATCGCGCTCAGGGCTGCATGCGCTACATCCCGACTGTCCAGGGCTACTCGAGCGAGGCCGGGCTGTCGCACCGTACACGCTGCTGGGCGACCCCGGCGACGCGGCATCTCGATCGGCCTGCCGCAGGCGCCGGTGACCGCCAACGGCGACACGGTGGTCAGCGACCGCCCGGTCGCGCTGGCGCCGCCGCGCGACACGCTCCACCTCGAGGCCGACCTGGTCTCGACCGTCAGATCCACACCATCGCAGCTGCTGGAGGACGCTGGCGCGGCGGCACGCGCGCCGTGCCCGACTCCACCTACACGCTCACGCCCGCCGTTCCCCGACACCGCGGCCCGGCGGCTCGGCGGCGGCGCTACCACCTCTCGTACACGCACGCCGATCCGCGCCGGGGTGGTGCGCTACACGCTGCGCACCGTCGATCGCTACGGGCTCCACAACGACTTCAACGTGGTGTTCCTGTTCTTCACCCAGCTGCGCGTGTCGGACAACCCGCTCGCCGACAACGACGCGGTGACCCCCACCGCCGACCTGTCGCTGCAGCGTGACGCTGCCCACGCCGATCGCCGATCCCGACACCCAGTTCGCGCTGGCGGTCGATAGCCCCTCGCAGGCGTTCGTCGCCGGCCGCGCACGCACGACCCGGCGGCTGTGGAGTGCTGGACGCACGCGCCCTACGGCGGTCGGCACGCACCGTGGTGACGGCTGACCGCGCTCGACAGCCTGAAGCGGCGACCATCACTTCCGCGTGCTGGACCGAGAGCGCCGCGGTGCAGCACCTGCTGCGCGACGTGATCGCGTTCCCCAACCCATTCGACCGTCGGGAGCGCGTTTTCCTATTATCTGCTCGCCGATGGGCCCGCCGACGTCATGCTGCGGCGTGTTCACCGTCACCGGGCGGGCTCATCTACCAGCGTGGAGCGCGGACTGCGCGCCCGGCTATCATCAGTGGCCAGTGGAACGGGCTCGACGCCGAGCAGCGACGGAGTCGCGAACGGCGTCTACCTCTACAAGATGATCGCGACCGCCGGCTCCCGCCACCGATAGCCTACCGGCCGCCTGGTCAGAAGCTGCGCAAGCCGCGGCACGCAGAACCGACCACGCCGCAGCCCCCCGGGGAGATCGGAAATCGCAATCGCACGAGCGAGGCGCGCCGCCGCCCGGGCGGCGGGGGTCTCCCGGGCGGGCGTCGCCGGTCTCGCTGCTGTCGTCGCCGCGTCCTGGGGCGGCCCTCGCGCGCCATGAACGCCGAGTTCGCCCGCTCCGCGCCCACGCCCGGCCCCGCCAGCCGCATCACGCGCCGCGCGGCCTGCCACCACCCCCGTCAACGCGCCGCCGGGCGCCCGACGCTCGGCCTGAGCCTGCCCGCCGCGGCCGGCGCGCGCCATCGCGATCGCCGAGGACCAGCGCCGCTGCGACGGCCGTAGCGCTCAAGCAGTGCTCGCCGATCCCGCTCCTGGGAGGTGCGGGCCCGCGCGCGCCGCTCGCGGTCGGGCAAGCTCCAGGATTCGACCGCGGTGCCTGATCATGCTCCGCTGCTGCGCCGACTCCCGACTCGAGGTGCGCGCGAGGCGGCGTTCGCGCTCGGCCAGATCGGCCATCGCTCGGCGCGCGAGCGCGGTCGAGGCGCGGCTCGCTGGATCGCCGACGCTGAGACCGTCGATCTGCGCGATCGAGGCGCTCGGCAAGCTCGGCGACAAGGCGGCGACGCCGCGGATCGCGCGCGTTCCTCGACCCGCGGCCGCGGTCGCTGCGCAGCGAGGCGGCGGTGGCGCTGTGGCGGCTCGCCGACTCGACCGCGCTCGGCCGCTGCTCGTCGCCCATCGACGATCCCGACCCCGAGGTGCGCTGGCGCGTGCTCTACGCGCTCGAGAAGATCGTGGCACCCGACCGGCTGCACGTGCTGATCCGGCGCTCCACCTCGCCGATCCCGAATGTGGCTCAGCGCGCGCGTACGCCGCGCGCACCATCGGCCGGCAGAAGTCGCCGCGCGCGCACCGCCTACCTGCTCGCAGACGCTCGACGACGCCGAGCGTGCCGGTGGTGGTCAACGCGCATGCGCGCGCTCCAGCAGATCGGCGACACGCACCGCGTGCACCAGTGCGCGGCGATCGCCGCGCGCTGCTCGGCACATCCGCATCCCTACGTGCGCGTGACCGCCGCGACCGCGCTGGCGCGAGCCGCTGCGCCGCCTGGGCGCGCCGTCGGACAGCGCCGCGCCGTGCGCCGCGACGCTGATCGCGCCGCTGCGGCCACCTGCGCGACCTCGATCGCCGCGACGCGCGGGCGTGCACGGCGCCGCGCGCTGCTGGCTCGCATGGACGGCGTCTCGTGACCCCGATCGCTCGCCGTGCTCGACGACTCGCTCGGTCTACACGCGCGCGGCGATCCTGGCGGCCTGGCTCGCGCTGGCCTCGGCGGCGCTGCGCTGTCGAGCCGCAGCTCGAGCCGAGGGCGCCACGCTGTTCGAGCGCATGACCGCCGCTGATCGGCCTCGGCGAGCTCAAGGAGCCGGCGTCCAGGCGCCGTCTGCGCGCGGGCTGGGCGACACGCTCGGCGCTGTTCGTCGCGTCGTGCGCGGCGGCGCTCGCGCGCCCGAGCGACACCGCGCAGCGTGCCGGCGCTCACCCGCGGCGCGTGGCACGCGCGGCGACGCCGACGCGACCGACGCGCGCATCGCGATCCGCGACGCGCTGCGCGACTCTGGCCGGACACGCGCTACGCCGACAGCCTCGAGCGCGCGCATCCGCCGCGCAGCGCGATGCCCGCGAGCTACCCGCACGACTTCGCCACGCCGCCCACGGCGCAGCGGCGCGATCCTGCACACCACGGCGGGCGACATCGAGTGGGCGTTCTACCGGCGCGAGGCGCCGCAGACGGTGCAAGAACTTCGTGCGGCTCGCCGAGCGCGGCTACTTCGACGGCCTCGCCGTCCACCGCGTGGTGCCGAACTTCGTGATCCAGGACGGCGACCCGACCGGCACCGGCTCGGGCGGCCCGGGCTACACGATCCGCTGCGAAGTACAACCGGCTGCGCTACGACGCCGGCATGGTCGGGCATGGCGCTCTCGGGCAAGGACACCGGCGGCAGCCAGTGGTTCATCACGCACTCGCCGCAGCCGCACCTCGAACGGCCGCTACACGATCTTCGCCCACGTCGTGCGCGGCATGGACGTCGTGTGGCGGATCGTGCAGGGCGATCAGGTCACGAAGGTCGAGATCCGGGCGTAGGGCCCCGGGACCGGCGGACTTGACGGGCTGACCGCAACGCGGTGTATATACACCGCATGGTGCGAACCCAGTTATTCCTCGATGAGGAGCTTCGCGCGCGGCTCAAAGCTCTGGCCCGCAAGCAGGGCCGGACGGTTTCACGAGCTGGCGCGCGAGACGCTGCGGCGCGCCCCTCGGCAGCCCCTGGAAGAAGAGGTCTCGCACGCTGAAAGGGATCTTCGGACTGGCTGGCGGGACCGAAAGGACATCGGTAAAGCACGACGCGTACGTGAGAAAACTGCGCAGGGTACTCGTCCGTCGGAGGCGGGCGCTGGGATACTGAACGGAGTGCTTCTCGACACGGACGTCGTGATCGAGCCTCTTGCGGGGAAACCCGGTGGTCAAAGAGCACGCCGACACGCTGCGCCTGTCCGTGTCCCCACCTTCTGCACCGCGGTGACGTGGGCCGAAGTCTACGCGGGTCTGAAACCGGGGGAGGAATCCGCCACCGAGGCGTTCTTCGAAGCCCGCGGAGAGGTCGTGCTCGATTCGGCGGCCGGGCAGGCGGCGGGTCGCTACCTGGTTCGGTACGCTGATCCCATGGGCTCGAGGTGCCGGATGCCCTGGTCGCAGCCGCTTCCACGACGTCGGGCCTGCGCTTGTGGACCATCAACCGGCGCCACTACCCGATGACCGACGTGCGTTTCTTCGAACCTCAATCGGCGCGCTGATTCAGATACTCCTCGAGGATCGCCCGCAGGCCCACGGCGCCGCGGTCGGCGACCTCGGTACACCTCGTGGTGGCTCAGGGGCTGTTCCGAGAGCCCCGGTCGCGAGGTTGGTGATGCACGAGAGGCTCGCCGGCCTCGCAGCCCAGCTCGCCGCCACCGTCACCTCGTGCACCGTGCTCATGCACGCGACATCGGCGCCGAACGCCGCCGCCATCCGCATCTCGGCGGCGGTCTCGTACGTCGGTCCCGTGCCCGCCCATCAGCGTGCCCTGGTGGAGGTGCACGCCCGCGCGTCGCCGCCGCCGCCAGCAGCGCTTCGCATAGCCGCGGCGCTGTAGTAGGTCGCGACCGCGGCGTCCTGCGCTGCGTTCGATCAGCTCGGCGGGCGTGAACAGCCCGCGACGTGCCGATCGAAGTTGATGTGATCGCGCGCCGAGCATCAGCTCGCCGGGAGCAAAGTTCGAGTTGATCGTGCCGACGGCGTTGGTGAAGATCAGCGTGCGCGCACCGAGCGCGTGCATGACGCGGACCGCCGAGCGTGACCCGGTCGAGCGTGTAGCCCTCGTAGCGGTGGCTGCGGCCCGGCAGCGCCACCACCGGCACGCCCGCGCCAGTGCCCGAGCGCCAGCGCGCCCGGCGTGGCCGGTCACCGTGGAGCGCGGCCAGTGCGGCAGGTCACGCGGTCGCGAACGCGGTCGCGTCCTCGATCGCATCCATCACGCCGCCCAGCCCCGAGCCGAGCGTGAGCGCCCGACGCGCGGCGCGAGCCTGGTGCGGCGCGCGGATTGCAGCGCACCACGTCGGCCACGCGCCGGTCGAGATCGGCTGAGGAGGGCAGCGGTTCGGCGCTCAGGGTCGTCGCTTTCTGGGTCGGGGCGGTCAGGTCTGCTCCGGCATCGTACGGCGTGCCGAGCGCGCGCGGCGGGACGGCGCGGCCGATGAACCCGGCCGAGCGCCAGCATGGTGACGAGGTAGGGCAGCATCTGCAACAGCTCGCTCGGGAACGCCGAACCCTGGAGCGTGATCTGGAGCGCCTCGGCGGCGCCGAACAGCAGGCACGCGCCGCGGCCGCCCGAGCGGCGACCACTTGCCCACGATCATCGCGGCGATCGCGATGTAGCCGCGGCCGCCGGTCATGCCGTCGGTGAACGAGTGCTGCTCGCTCGCGAGCCACGCGCCCGCCGAGCCCGGCGAGCGCGCCCGAGATCAGCACGCCGACGGTGCGGTAGCGCGCCTGACCGGCAGCCCGAGCGTCGCCGCCGCCTCCGGACGCTCGCCGATGCTGCGCAGCCTGAGGCCGAACACGGAGCGGAACAGCGGCCACCTGGCCGAACAGCACCAGCGCCAGCGTCAGCAGCACCAGCGGCGTGGCGAGCACGGTGCCGAGCGCGGGAGCTCGCAGAGCCCGGCGACGTGCCACGCCGGGAGACCCGACCACCCGGCGCGAGTTCGAGGAGGAGTGGAACACCTGGCGTCAGCACGAACCGCGTGAGGCCGGCGGCGAGCAGGTTGATGCCGAGCCCGCTCGGTGATCTGGTCGGCGCGGAAGCGCGACCGTGACCAGCGCATGCAGCGCGCCGGTCGCGATGCCCGGCCAGCGACCGCCGCCACGCACGCCCGACCCACGGGATTCCCGGTCCAGTGCGCCCAGCACGTAGGCGAGCGCCCCGTTCAGCATGATGCCCTCGAGCGCGATGTTGATCACGCCGCCGCGCTCGCTGAACGTGGCGCCGACCGCCGCGAGGCGCGTAGGGCACGCTGATGCGCAGCGCGGCGGCGACGAACAGCAGCAGGTCCATCAGCGCCATCCTCCGCGCCACGCGCTCGACGCACCTGCTGCGCGCAGATCGCGAGCAGGATCACGATCGCCCTGCAGCACCTCGACCAGCTCCTTGGGCACGCGCTGGTTGATCACGAGCCCGCCGTAGGACGAGCGCGCCGAAGAACAGCGCGGCCAGCGATCACGCCGACCGGATGGTTGCGCCCGATGCAGCGCCACCGCGATCCCGATGAAGCCGGCGCCGCGCCGAGAAGCCCAGCTCGAAGAAGTGCTTGTAGCCGAGCACGAAGTTCGACGCCGCCGAGCCCGGCCAGCGCGCCCGAGATCGCCATCGCCATGCGTCTGCGTCGCGCCCACCGACACGCCGCCGTACTCGCGCGGCGCGGCGGGTTGAGGCCGACCGCGCGCAGCTCGTAGCCGAGCCGGGTGCGGAACAGCAGCACGGCCCACCGCGAGCGCCGCGAGCGAGCGCCGAGCGCGAGCGACAGGTTGGCGGGCGAGCCGCGCAGCGCCGGCAGCAGCGCTCGAGCCGCGGGCAGCGTCGCGGCCGGCGCCGATCTCGGCGGTGCGCACCGTCGCGGGCTCGAAGTACGCGCGCGGCCGAGGTAGGACGACGAGCGCGAAGGCGATGAAGTTGAGCATGATCGTGTTGATCACCTCGTGGGCGCCGAAGCGCGCCTTGAGCACGCCCGGGATCGCGCCCCACGCGCGCCGCTCGCATCGCGCGACCGCCAGCAAGCGCGGCAGCAGCCAGCGGCGCCGGCAGGCCGTGGCACGCGACGCCCGGCCAGCGCCGCGGCGAACGCCGCCACCGATAGAGCTGCCCTTCGCACGCCGATGTTGAACAGCCCGGCGCGGAACCCGAGCGCCACCGCGAGCCCGGTGAAGACCAGCGGCGTCGCCTTGAACAGCGTCTGGCCGAGCCCGTAGCCGGTGCCGAAGCGTCTCGCTGCAGCATCAGCGCCGTAGATCTCGAGCGGATCCTCGCCGATCGCGAGCGACGAACAGCGCGCCGATGGCGGGCGCGAGCGCCACCGCGACCAGCGGGGCCGACGCCAGGCGCGGCGCAGCACGGCGCCGCCGCGCGTACGCCGCGGGTGCGCGCGGCGGCGTCGCGCGGCGCCGGCGGCGCTCATGCGCTCGCGCCGCCGTGCGTCCGGTCATGTGGAGTCCCGAGCGTGCGCTCGTCGGTCGCCGGCGGGCGCGTCTCGTAGCGCGATCCGGCCGTCGTACATGACGAGCGACGCGATCGCTCAGCGACGAGGATCTCGGTGAGCTCGGACGAGACGAGCAGCACCGCGTGCCCTGCGTCGCGCTCGGCGAGCAGCCGCGCGGTGGATCGCACTCGACCGCACCCAGGTCCACGCCGCGGGTGGGATGTGCCGCCAGGATCACCCGCGCGCCGCGTCGTCAGCTCGCGCGCCGCGATCAGCTTCTGCTGGTTGCCGCCCGAGAGCCGCCCGGCCTCGGCGCGTGGCAGCGGGCGGTCGCACGTCGATACTCGGCGAGCAGCGAATGCCGCATGGTCCGCCAGCGCCCGGTTATCGAGGCAACGGGCCCGGGCCGAGCCTGGGATCGCGCTGGCGGCCGAGCACCAGGTTCTCGGCCAGCGTCATCGGCGCACGAGGCCGCGGCGCAGGCGGTCGCTCGGGATGTGCGCGAGCCCGGCGGCGAAGCGCTCGGCGCAGCGAGCGCGCCTGAGACCCGGCGCCCGGCGATCACGGATCTGCCCGCGCGCTGCGGCCTCAGGCCCGCGATCGACTCGACCAGCTCGCGCTGCGCCGTTGCCCTCGACGCCGGCGACGCCGACGGATCTCGCCCGCCCGCGACCGTGAGCGAGAGTCCGCGCAGCACCGCGCAGCCCGGCGCTCGTCCAGCACCTCGAGGTCACGCACGCGCGAGCAACGGCTCGCCCGGCAGGCGCGCGCCGAGCGCGGCTCGAGCCGTGAGCGTGTGGCCCACCATCAGCTCGGCGATCGCCTCGGTCGAGAGCGCCGCCGTCGCGCCGATCCCACCACGCCGCCCGCCGCGCATCACCGTGACGCGGTCGGCGAGCGCCTTCACCTCGGCCGAGCTTGTGGGTGATGAGCACGATCGTGGTGCCTCGGCGTTGAGCGCGCGCGCAGCACGCTGAACAGCTCGTCCACTCTCCTGCGGCGTCAGCACCGCCGTCGGCTCGTCCAGGATCAGCACGCGCGCGCCGTGGTAGAGCGCCTTCAGGATCTCGACCCGCTGCTGCACGCCGACCGCGAGCGTCGCCCACCCGCGCCGCGCGGGTCCACCGGCAGGCCGATGGCGTCTCGGCCAGGCCGCGCGACCTGCTGCTCGGCCGCGGCGCGGCTCGAACGCACCGAGCGCTCCGCGCGGCTCGCGGCCCGAGCACGACGTTCTCCGCCACGGTGAGCGTGTCCACCAGCATGAAGTGCTGGTGCACCATGCCGAAGCCCGCGCCGCATCGCGTCCGCCGGTCGGTGGATAGCGCACCGGCGCCCGTCCACCTCGATCGTGCCGGCGTCGGGCTGGAGCAGCCCGTAGAGCACGCGCATCAGCGTGCTCTTGCCCGCCCCGTTCTCGCCCACCAGGGCGTGGATCTCGCCCGGGATCGAGGTCGAGCGAGACGTCGTCGTTGGCGACTAGTGAGCCGAAACGTCGGGTGATGCCGCGCAGGCGTGACCGCGGGGCGGGCATGGTCGCGGAGGGTGTAGACGGGCGGTCGCCGGGGGCGTCCAGTAGCGGCCCGGGCTGGCGGCCGGGTCTCTGCTTGCCGGCCGGTTCCAGGGGGCGTCTCTTCGGCCTGTGCGGCGTCACGCCAGCGCTCAATCATATCTGCGGCGAGATCAAGTCGCTGTAGCGATAGCCGCCGCCGTACGACGGTGCCTACAGCGGCGTCACTTTGACTACGTCGTGGACACTCTACAACTGTCCGCGCGGACACCTTCATCGGCCCATCAGCTTGATCGTGATCCGCCCCGGGGCGGATAAAACTCCGAGGTCCCTGCGTCGCGGCGGGACCGGGCCCGGGGCCAAAGCGGCCGCCCCTTCGGCGTCAGCTCCGTCAGGAGGATCCGACGGCGCTCACTTCGGCCGGTGCACGTATACGACCGTGACGTCGTCCTCGAGCGGCTTGCCGCCGCCGAATGCGTTCACGCGCCGGAGGAGATCGTGCGCCGCGTCGTGGGCGGGCCCGCTGGGCCACGCCTCCAGCCACTCCGTGACCCGCTCGGGTCCGAACATCGTCGGCCGGTCTCGACCCCGCGCTCGATCACGCCGTCGGTGTACCATCGCGAGCGTGGCGCCGCGGTCGAGGTGGGCGAAGCCCAGCTTGTACGTGGCGTCGAGCTGCGGGTCCGAGCAGCGTGCCGCCCACCGACAGCTCGCTGCGATGCCGCGCCGGACCCGCGAGCAGCGCCGGCGGGTGGCCGGCGTTGATGTAGCGTGAAGTTCCCGTTCTTCTCCAGCTCGCCGAACACCAGCGAGATGAAGCGCGACACGAGCCCGCTGCGGTGGATGATGCGGTTGAGCTTCTCCACCACGCGCTGCAACTTGAAGTCTCGCGCTCGACACCCATGCGCAGCCCGGTCGCCACGTCGCGCGCCTGCAGGGCCGCCGGCAGGCCGTGGCCCGGACGAGTCGGCGATCGCGATCCCGAGCGTTTCGTGGTCCACGTGGATGAAGTCGTAGAGATCGCCGCCCACCGATTGCGCCGGCACGCTCACGCGCGGCGATGTCAGTACTCGGCGAAGCGCGGCTGCCCGTGCGGCAGCAGCGTGAGCTGGATCGCGCGCGCCTGGGCGAACAGATCTTCGAGCTCGCGGCGCTTGTAGTGCTGGCCGAACGCGTAGGAGAGCGAGGTGAGCGCCGAGCTGAGCTGGGCCGCCGAGGGGGCGCCTTGCAGCTCGCCCGGCGGCGCCAGGAACAGCGCCATCAGCAGCGACTGGTCCTCGCTCGCCGACATGAGCCCCACACGCCGCCACCGGCCGTCTCGCCGGCCCACGGCAGGTTCGGGATGTCGCGCGTCGTCCCCGGCAGCATGCGCGCGCGTCAGCTCGACCGCGAGATCGGGCCGCCCCTGACCCCAGCGCTTGAGCAGCTCGAGCCGCGTGTCCACGTGCTTGTAGAGGTGGGCGCTGCTCAGGCCCAGCGGCGGCCCCAGCCGGTCGAGCACCCGCGCAACGAATCTGGTGGCGAACGTCTCCGACGAGCCCCGTGCCGCGAGGCCATCGAACACTGCCTCGATGCGCTTGTAGAGCTGCTTGGGTTCGAGCATCGACTCCTCGGCGTGGCGCAGCAGGTCGGTGGTCACGTGACCGCGGGACACTAGCGAGGCCCGGGGTCGGGCGTCCAGCCGCGCTCCCGGCACCACGTTACACCGCCGTCATGCGATGCGGGGCATGGAGTTTGGGGCCGCGCTTGGGGCAGCGTTCTCTGGTGCCACTCGTCCGGTACGGGTCTATTCTTGTACCCATGAATCGTCTGGCCGCGCTTCGCCTTTCGCTTGGGTCGTCACGGTCGCAGCCGCCGTTTGTGCCATCTCCACGGCCACCGCCCGCGCCGCCGGATTCAATCTTTACTGAACGACTGCTCGGCGAGTGCTTCCGCCACACAGCGAATCGCGATTTCGCCTGGCAACGCGAACGTGGGGGTTCAACGACCTCGTACATCTCCGTACAGTCCGCCGCCCGAGATCACGGCCGTCACGGGGGTCGAGCACTACATTGATCCGTAGCAGTCGGCCACTTCGACCCTGCCGGATTCAGGTGGCAATCCAGGAACCCTGGGCTGCCGGCTCGCCGCGCTGAACATCCTCCCGAGCGCTCCATCGACCTGCCTCGACCCTGGGTTGGGCAGGGCGTCAGGGGGCATCATGGCACACCAGGTCTTCCCACAACCAGGGCTCCCCGAACGGAGCACGAATCATTTCCGTCGAAGGCCGTGCCCACGAACAACGACGATGCTCCGCTCGATCCGGGACCGAGTACTTCGCGAGGGTGATTCGCATCAGCAACGCGAAGACCGTCGGTCCGACCGCCTGCACCGGCTTGTTCGACCGCGGTCTGCATCGTCGCGAACGACAGCTTCGGGCTCGTCCCGCCAAACGCACCGCAGGCCGCGTATCTGTTCAACCCGATCAGCAACAATTTCGTTGGCTGGCAGGGCGGCACGAGCGGGAACCAGCAGCGGCTTCGGCGCCACCCCGGCCACGAACCACACCTGGGGCCAGATCAAGACGCTGTACTGATGAGGCCGGCGCGGCGCGCTGATCGCCGCACCGGCCTCCGGTGCTTGCCGCACGCCGCGCCCGCAGGCGCCGGGATCACCCTACGAGAAGATGCCGCGCACCCGCGTCGCCTCGGCCACGCGGTCCACCGCCAGCACGTAGCGCGCCGCCTCGCAGGCTGCACTTGTGCTTGGCGGCGGTCGCGGCGACCGCGGCGTAGGCGCGCTTCATGTACGCCTCGAGCCGGCGTGTCGACCTCGTCCTCGTCCCAGAAGAACGACGAGAAGTCCTGCACCCACTCGAAGTAGCGAGACCGTCACGCCGCCGGCGTTGGCGAGGATGTCCGGGATCACCGGTGCGGCCCGCGCCTGAACAGGATGTCGTCGGCGAGCGGCGTGGTCGGGCCGTTGGCGGCCTCGGCGATCGATCTTCGCCTGCACGCGCGCGCGCGTTGCTCGGCGGTGATCTGGTTCTCGAGCGCCGCCGGCACCAGGATGTCCACCGGCAGCTCGAGCAGCTGCTTGTTGGTGATCGGCTTGCCGCCGGGAAGGTCTTGAGGCTCTGGCCGCCTGCCTTGTGCGCGTGCAGTCGCCGCGGGATCGAGGCCCTTCGGATCGTGGCACGCCGCCGCTGCGAGTCCGATACGCGCGACGATCCTCGGCACCCTCGGCATGCAGCAGCGTCGCCAGGTGGCTGCCGGCGTTGCCGTAGCCCTGGATCGCGACCTTCGCGCCCTTGAGCGACATCTTGCGCGCCTTGCACGCCTCGCGCAGCACTGAACTGCACGCCGCGCGCGGTCGCGCTTGTCGCGGCCCTTCGAGCCGCCGAGCGCCAGCGGCTTGCCGGTCACCACGCCGAGCGAGGTCGTGCCCTTGGTCATGCTGTAGGTGTCCATGATCCACGCCATGATCTGCGGATCGGTGTAGCACGTCGGGCGCCGGAATGTCCTGATCGGGTCCGATGCAGCGGCAGGATCTCGCTGGTGTAGCGGCGCGTCAGCCGCTCGCAGCTCGCGCTGCGACAGCTTGTGCGGATCCACCGCCACGCCGCCCTTGCCGCCGCCGAACGGCAGGTCGAGGCACGCGCACTTCCACGTCATCCACGAGGCCAGCGCCTTCACCTCGTCGAGCGTCACGTCGGGGTGGAAGCGGATGCCGCCCTTCGGCCGGGCCGCGCGCCATGTTGTGCGCGACGCGGTGGCCCACGAACACCTGGTAGGTGCCGTCATCCATCTTCACCGGGACCGACACGGTGAGCGCGCGCTTGGGCGTCGAGAGAATCGCCTGCATGCCCTCGTCCGATCTTGAGACGCTCGGCCGCCTGCTTGAAGTACGGTCTGTGCGATCACAAACGGGTTGAGGTTCTCGCGGGGCATGGTTCCTCCAGGCGTGGAACTCCGGCGTCAGCGGCGAGGGTGAATCGCAGCTATCGTATGCGAAACGGATGTTTCCCTTGATGAAACGCGATCGATCGGATCGGGCGCGGAGCGCTCGGCAGTGTAGTCCATGTCGCGGCGAGCAGTTGCTGCGTGGCCTCGAGCGAGAGGCCTTCGCCTCGCTTCGCGCGCCGCCGCGCTCCACGAGTGTCTCGAGGTAGCCGAGATCGGTGCCGAAGCGCGCCAGCACCGCCTCGCGCCCGCGCGCGATGCTGCCCGTGGCCGGGATCACCGTCTCGATCGCGCCGTTCTGCGCGCAGGGAGCTGCAGCGCTTCCAGCGTCTCGCGGTAGGCGCGACGGGCCGTCCAGGATCGCGCGGCTCGATGATCCGACAGCATGTCGGCGGCGATCAGCAGCGAATGATCGGCGAGGTGACAGGAGAGCTGGCTCGCGCTGTGCCCGGGCGCATCGCGCAGCACCAGCCGCCACGGCCCGAGCGGCATGGAACTTGAGCCCGCTCACGGCGAGATTGGGCGTGAACGGCGTCGAACCCGTGCGTCCAGTGCTCGCCGTGCTCGATCGCGAGCGCCTCGATGTCGGTGAGGATGCCGGCCGCTCGGCGCGCACCTGGCGGCCAGCCAGCCGATCGTGGGCGAGCTGTCTTCGCCTCGGGCCACCACGGGCGCCCGAGCACGTGATCCCAGTGCGCGTGGGTGAAGAACAGCGTGAGCGCCTCGGGCTCGGCCTCGCGCACCAGGCCGGCGAGATCCTCGATCTCCGAGGGCAGCGGATCCCGGGTCCACCAGGAGCGTGTGCTCGTCATCTCGCCAGCACCACCGAGTTCATGGCGAACGCCTTGCTCTGGCGAACGAGAATGCCGTCGCCGAGATCGGTCCAGGCGTCGCCGCCCTCGATGTTCACGCCGGCTGCTGCAGCATTGTTACTGGCTCGGCGCCACGATGTGCCCGGCGACGATCTCGGCCTGAGCGAATCCACCGTCGCCCGTGTCGCGTCGGGGATCTTCGCCTTGTTGCGATCGTCGTAGACCCACGCCACGCCCTGCTCGGCCAGCCCGAACACCTTGATGCCGCTCGACCAGCGGTTCTCGCCCAGCTGCCTTGATGGTCTCGAACACCGCCACGTCGACGCGCTTCACCATCGAGGTGAGGATGTTGTCCGGGCGCCTCGTCGTACTGGTCGGAGTCCACGCCGATCGCGAGCTTGCCCTTCTCGCGCGCCGCCTCGAACACGCCGAGCCCGGTCGAGCCCGAGGCGTGGTAGATGATGTCCGCGCCCTGGTTGTACTCGGCCAGCGCCAGCTCGCTGCCCTTGGTCGGGTCCTTGAACGCGGTGCCGGTGGTGCCGGCGTACTTGATGATGACCTGGGTCTTCGGTCGCACCGCGTGCACGCCGGCCACGTAGCCGGCCTCGAACTTCTTGATCAGCGGGATTTCCATGCCGCCCACGAAGCCGAGCTTGCCGGTCTTGTTGAGCAGGGCGGCCAGCGCCCCGACCAGGTAGGAGCCTTCCTCTTCCTTGAACTTGAGCGCCACCAGGTTGGGCGGCAGCGTGTCGCCGGGCGTCACGGTGTAGTCGATGCCACCTCTTCTGTAGGCCTCGTTGACGTTGGCCAGCGCCACCGACTTGCTGCCGTACTGCTCGCGGATCGCCTGATCGTTCGGCAGGTTGATGCCGATCGGCGTCACCGGTCCGGAGTCGCCGGTCTCGACGACGACGTCGATGGCGTTGGCGACGATGCCCTGCACGTCTGGCTTGCGGTACTTCGCGTCCCACGGCATGTGGTCCTCGAACCACTGCGCGTTGTTGGCGAGCGTCTTGATGCGCTGCGGTCTTCTCCTGGTTGACGTAGAAGACGAGCGCTTCCCAGCCGCCCTTGATGCCGCGCGGATCGAGATAGACCTCGATGAAGCCGTTGATGGTGTCGACCGGCGACGCCTTGTCCTGCACCCACGCGATGTCGTAGGCCTCGCGGTCGGCGTCCTCGCCGGTGCGGTAGAACTGCGATCAGCGCGTCGCAGCGCCTTCGCCATCGGCTCGGTCGGCGAACGGCGTCGCCGCCTCGAGGTGCTTGACGATCTCGCTGATCTCGTTCGCCGTAGCGGCCGCCGACGCGGTAGACCTCTTCGACGAGCTTGCCGTCCTGCTTCACCAGGCGCGAGTTGAGGCCGTACTTCTCGGTGAAGCCCTTCGAGGTCGGCCAGCGACACGCCGGAGTAGAGGTTGTTGGCGCTGGCCTGCAGGATGTCCTTGCCGGCGCCCGGCGTCTTGTTGGTGACGATCGGGATCGACGTTCGGATCGAAGAACATCGGCTGCGAGGCGCGCCAGCATCTGATCGATGCGATCTCGCTGGCCGGGTCGGGTATCGTCGCGCCGGCTCTTGCCGACGCGTCATTGACCGCGCGCCGCGAACGCGTCCGGCGTGCACGTCGAGCACGAACTTCCGCGCGGTGAGGTTGTTGTAGGGGCCGTTGTTCAGCCAGAACAGCTTCGCGTAGCGCTGGACCTCGCGAGAGCGTCGCGGCGTCGACGCCCTGCGGATACGCGACGATCTGCTCGAGCACGCCGCGCATCTCGAGCGCGTCCTTGTGCTTCTGATCGATGAAGATGTCGCGGCCGGCGAGCGCGGCCTGATAGAGGTGCCAGATCAGCGTCTTCTGCTTGAGCGGGCAGCGACGGAAAGCCGTCGGCGTAGAGCTGGACGACGGCCGCGTCGTCGACGCGATCGAGCAAATACTTACGATCAGGTGCCGTGGCTGGTGCCGGGTGCTGGGGTGCCGGTTGCGCGGGTTGGGGCCGGCGGCCGGGGACGAACAGCCAGCCTTGCCAGTGCAACGATACAGAACACGAGGCGAGGCGACGGATAACCATGGTTCCTAGTATAGTTATGAGCTGCGGGAATGCAGATGGAGACCCATCCGGACAGACCCACAAACTTTTGAGAGGACATACGCATGCGTCTTGATTAACGGTTGTGCAATGGCAGTTGCTTTGACCTCTAGTACCAGCTCGTTGGCCGTTCGCGCAGGACGCCGCCATGCCGGTCAAGGACGGCGGCATTTTCGCGAAGGGCTGGGCGGGCAAGATCGACGCGCAGGAAGAGAAGGCCGGCGCCGAATATCAACCAGTCGCGGCTTGACGAAAAGGGCGGCACGCCTCATGGTCCGCACCGGCCCGGCCACGACTCTACTGGAACCCCGCGAACAAGGCCGCCGGTAGCTACACCGTGTCGGCGACGTTCAACGAGCCGAAATGTACATGAACCTGATGGATCACCCGCATCCGCATGGCATCGTGATCGGCGGTAATCGATCCCGGCACCGACGACCCAGAGCTGCATCTACTGCTCGGCGCTACGGCAACGGCACGTTCATCGTCCGCGGCATGGGCCCGGCGCCGTTCCGCGGTGAGCGCGCGCAAGCCTGAGCCGAACGCGGCGATCAGCCAAGGCCGCGCGGCAAGGATCAGCCCGTGAAGCAGGACATCGCGCGTTGTCGGTGACTGGCCGACAAGATCGAGTGCTCGGTCAACGGCACGGTGGTCGGCAGCTACACCGAAGGCCGACGTCGTCGCGGCGGGCAAGCTGAAGTCGACCGGACGGCGTTCTACGGCACTCCGCTTCGCGCACAACACCGAAGCGACCGTGACGAACCTCAAGATGACCAAGAAGTAGGTCGCGGACTTACCCCCTGAGCAATCCGCCCGTCCAGGACTGAACCTCACAGCGCACGCTCCTTAAGTCCCCCGCAGCAGACTAGTTTCGCTCAGAAATCCCCTGACTCCACGGCATCGCCTTTGCTCTTTCAACGTGCATGAGGCCTCGTCTGCTGGCTCGTGATCTTCGTCGTGCTTCAGCTGGTTGACGGCGTGCTGACTTATGCGGCGGTGCGATCGTTTTGGCGCGGCCGCGGAAGGCAATCCGATCCACCGCGACTTGATCATTGACCGGAGCGGCGCCGCGCGCTGCTCGAGCGGCTTGGCTGCGATGCGCGCTGCGGCGGCGTCTTATACGCCGCCGGCGTGCATCGGTGCTGGCGGGGCTTGTCGGCGCTTTATCTATTTGCGGCCGTCGTGCCGTGGCTGCAGATCTCTCTCGCAGCCGTCAGATCCTTAGCTACTTTCTTCGGCATCTTCGAAACATCCGGGACGTCCTCGCCGAGCGCGGTGGCGAGATCGATCTGATGTTCCTGTTCCTGCCTCGGGATCTCGCGGATCTCTTCCGAGATCGCGAATTCGCCCAGCGCGTCGGCCTCGGACGCACTCGTCGCGATAGGCGCGAATGGTGTTGTTCTCGTTGGCTCGAGATCGGCGCGCAGCATTTCTCAGCCTTGTCGGTGAGCTTGACTGGCCAACGCGGTGGCGTTCGGCATGCCGCCGAGATAGTCGATCTGCTTGGCGATGGTGATCGCGTGGGCGAAGCTCTTCGCCCGCGTGGATCTCGAGCTCCTTCGCGATCTTGACCGATATTCGGCGCCCTGAGCGCCTGCGAATGCACGACGTAGGCGATGATTGCTTGGTGCTCGCGCGACAGATCCTCCTGCAAGCCCTTGATCAGGTCGTCGCGAGCATCGCTTGTCGGTCGGCATGACTCCTCCAGCTGGGCAGATCGCCACCGGATGTGGAGCGCTCGGCTCACTCGATCGCCCAGCTCAGGACCAGAGCAAGTCTCGTGCCTCAGTTAGCGCAGTACTTTTGAAGTGGGCGATGGTGCGGTCCCACGCCAGCTTGGCGGAGTGCCGCGTCGAAACGCGGCGTCGTGTCGTTGTTGAACCCGTGCTCGGCGTTCGGCGTAGATGAAGCCTTCGTGGCGGACGCTTGGCAGCCAGTCAGCGCGGCCTCGTATGCGCGGCCATCCGTCGGCGCGAGGCGCTTGTCGTTGCCGCCGTGCTGGATCAGCATCGCCGGCCTTGATGTTCTTCGACGTCTTCAACCGGCGGCGCGCCGCCGTAGAACGGAACGCCTGCCAGCAGCTCCGGCACTGTGGTCGCGAGCGATGTTGACCACGCCGCCGCCGTAGCAGAAGCCGACCGCGCCGATCTTGCCGGTGCAGTCGGGGCGCGCTTCGCAGCGTAGTTCGCCGCGGCGACGAAGTCCTCGCGCGTCTTGGCCTGATCGAGCTTCGGGAACACCTCGCGCGCCTTGTCTTCGTCGCCCGGATAGCCGCCGAGCGGCGTCAGCGCGTCCGGCGCGAACGCGCACGAAGTTGTCGACCGCGAGGCGCCGCGCGATGTCTTCGATGTGCGGGTTGAGGCCGCGGTTCTCGTGGATCGACGAGCGATGGTCGGCAGCTTGCCGGTCGGCGTTGGCGGGCTTCGCCGACGTAGCCTTGCATCTTGCCGTAGCCGCTGCGGCGAATCGATCTCGACCCACTCGGTCTTGATCCGCTTGTCGTCCTCGGCGACCTGCTGCGCCTCGGCGAACTTCGGGCTCAGCATGTCGAGGAGCATCGCCGCCGTCACGGCTGCCGACGGCGCAATTTGCCGGCCGCGATCGAGGAACCTGCGGCGGTCGATGTCGCCGTGCACATATGCTGGTCGAAGATGTTCAACAGTTCCAGGGCCGAAAACACTTTCGCGGTCAGGGCGTTCCACATCGCTCCCTCCCAAAAAGCAGTCCGCCTGAAGCCGGACCCTGCCGGCTAGGCCTGATACGTCGGCGTGGGCTGGTCCGCCTTCAGGCGGCCTCAGTTCAGCGTCCAGAGCGAGACCGGCGGACAGGTCTCTTTTGATGAGAGACCCGCTGGCCTGACAACACCGGCTGCGCCCAGGTGGCGCTGTCAGCGCGACGTCGTAGGTCTTCAGGATCTCGAACTGCTTCGGATTCGCGCGCGCCACCGACAACTTCGCTTCGGTATCAAGCGCGAACCACAGATCGCCGGCGCGAACCACGGCAGCGTTCTCGGCTACGCGCGGTGCGGACAACCACTGCGTCTGTCCGGTGTTTGCATCGATCGCGAAGCTACTCGCCCGGCGTTGCGTGGCCGAGAACCCGAACAAGCTGTTGCCGATCACGACGCCGGTGCTCATGTCCATCGTCGACGTCGTTGTTGACCCACACGTCCTCCGATGCCCACTGGCCGGCCTTGTTCGATCACGCGTGAAGCCGGACTGACCGGCATGCCGAGGCCGGAGCACGATCACGATCTGGTTGTGCACGATCGGCGTGACGGCGTTGCGCGTCGCGCGCACCGAGTAGGAACGCTTCCACAGCAACTCGCCGGTCGCCGCCGCGACGCCGACGAGATTCTCCTGCGTCATCGTGATCACCTGCGCGCGTGCCGCCGAGGTCGACGACGATCGGCGATCCATACGGCAGGGCCGTCGCCGGTCCAGCTCCACTTCGACGTCGCCGGCTTCGCGCATCGAATGCAGTCAGCGCGCCGTCGTTGTGGCCCGCCGACGTGCACGATCACGAGCCGGCGATCGACGAGCGGCGACATGCCGGTGTGATACAGCGGTTCAATCGTCGGCGCGGCGGCTCCTGCCAGAGCTGCTTGCCGGTGGCCGCGTCAAAGCGCCGTGACGATGCCGCTCATGCCGAGCGAGTAGAGACGGCCATCCGCGAACGTCGGCGTCGACTTCGGTCCGGTGCCGTGCTTGCCGGTCGCGGCCGGATTCGGCTGGTAGGTCGCGTTGTATTTCGTTTCCCGATCCGTCCTTGCCGGTCGGCGGCATCGAGCGCGCGCATGACTTCGTCGCTTCGCCCTGGCGCGAGAACGCGAACACGCGATCGCCGGCGGTGATCGGCGCGGCGTAGCCGATGCCGACTTCGACCTTCCATTTGAGCGTTGAGCTTCTCGGGCCAGGCCGCTGGCACCGAGAACGATCGCAGCGCCGTCGCGATTCGACGCCGCGCCATTGCGGCCAGTCCTTCGACTCGAGTTTGGCGGCTGCGGCCCGGCGCTGCTGACCCGCTACGACCGCGCTCAGCGGCGAAGCCGGCCGCTGGCGTGCGAATAATGCCGGCGGCGTCATCACTTCGGCTGCGGAACGATGCGCAGGTAGCGGCTTCGGCGCCTTCCAGCCTTGCGGATACGTCTGCTTCGCCTCGTCGTCGGTGACCGAGCCGGCAGGATGATCACGTCCTCGCCGTGCTTCCAGTTCACCGGCGTCGCGACCTTGTGCTTGCGCGGTGAGCTGCATCGAATCGATCACGCGCAGCACCTCGTCGAAGTTGCGGCCGGTGCTCATCGGATACGACAGCATGAGCTTGACCTTCTTGTCCGGGCCGATCACGAAGACGTTGCGCACGGTCTGCGTTGTCGGCGGCGGTGCGGCTTCGCACGATTCGCCGGCGCCGCGCCGGCAGCATGCCGTAGAGCTTCGACACCTTGAGATCGATGTCGCCGATCATCGGGTAGTTCGGCGCGGTGCCCTGCGTCTCCGTGATGTCGTTCGACCCAGCCGGCGTGACGATCGACCGGATCGATGCTAGAGCCCGATGATCTTGACGCCGCGCTTGTCGAACTCCGGCTTGATCTTGGCCATGTAGCCGAGCTCGGTCGTGCACACCGGCGTGAAGTCCTTGGGGTGCGAGAAATCATCACGCCCCGCGGAACTGCCGAGCCACTCGTGAAAGCTGGATCGGACCTTCGGTGGTTTGCGCTTGAAAGTCGGGGGCGTCACTGCCGATGGGCAGCGGACCGGTGCTCATGCGAAACTCCTGATGTGTGGTCTGACTGCGTAGCCTGGGGCCAAAGGCCTGAGGCTGTGATGCCCTCAGGCCTTGAAGCCACCGCCTTCGCGCGAGCCAGCGATGGTTTACTGGCCGCCGCCACCGCTTGGCACGGCGACGCGCGCGCCGGAATCGCCATGACTCCGCCGGGGGGCCGGGTGCCCCGCTAGTAGCCGCCCGACGACACGCCGCTTTGCCGTTGCCGCTCCAACCACCGCCGTTGCCGCTGCTGTTGATGCGAGGCGCCGGCTCGGGCTGTCGGTCGCGGATTTGCGTGTGAGCCGTGCCGCGTTGACTACGCGGCCTTCTGGCTGCGGGCGTGAGCCGGCGGGCCGACAATCGGCAGGAGTGACGCCGATGTCCACCGCAGCCGCCACCCGGGTAGTAGGGGTAGTGAGGCCGTAGCCGTAACGGTTGTAACCAAACGAGCTGCTAGTGGCCCGGGCCCGCACATGCTGTAGTAGCTCCGATAGCCGTAACCGTAGGGCGTGTAACAGTTCATCATCGGCGACGCGCATTCAGCCGGACAGCGCAATGGAATCGAACCACCCCGAGCCGGTGGAGATGCCCATCGGCGCCGAGCCGCCGCCGCTGCGTTCCACGATGAACTTTAACCAAGTACGTAACC
>ERZ1370068.6605-contig-5578_pt1 | contig 47522 bp, 50 predicted proteins | sample MGYA00561227_ERZ1370068 | MGnify/ENA primary metagenome ERZ1370068 (study PRJEB38410, sample SAMEA6850437) | metagenome | study: Metagenomic assessment of the ecological functions of the soil: analysis of the soil microbiota associated with the... | reverse complement strand
TTGCTACTTCCGTTCAGTTGACGCTCAGGCGCTGACGCTCAGAGCGCGCCGCAACGCGCGCGGCTGCTGCGAACATCTCTCTTTCTCTCTATTGATTACAGGCACGCGTACGCCTGGAGGGACAGGACGCTCTTCAAGACACCTTATCGCATGGCGTGGAGCGCCGACACCAGTCAGGTTCAGCTCGGCGGCGCCACCGTATCGAGGCTACCTTTTGCAGCTCACGATAGCGGACATTTCACCACGGCCTCAGGTTTCATGCCTGGGGTGGCGCTCACGGCGCGAACTGACCTGGTTCCGGACACTGGCGGGCGACGTTCGACGGCGCCAGATCCTCGGGGAGAGCGGCACCGCCATGATTGCTCGGCTGCTCCTGACCTTTCCGAGTCGATGCCGTTCGTGGACGGTATTCCCACACGCTTTGCCGCTCGGCGGCTGCGGGTGCAAAGGCCCCAGTGTCTGCTGGCCCAGCCCGAAGAAGTCTATGTCTGCAGCTTCTGGGCTGTCACGCGCTACGGAGACCTCGCCATGGCGGTCTCTTGAAGGACCCGCTGAAGGCGTTCTCCTCGGCGCGGCGGCGGCACCAACATCTTCGAGGTGCAGCGAGAGGACATGTCCATGCTGCGGCTGCTCATGCTCAACATGGACCCGCCGAAGCACAACAAGTTCCGCCGGCTCGTGAGCGACCGGGTTCACCGCCCGCATGGTGACGCAGCTCGAGCCGCACGTGCGCGAGATCTGCGCCGACCTCGATCGACAAGGTCGATCGAGCGGGAGTCGTTCGATTTCGTGACCGAGGATCGCCGGCCGAGCTGCCGCTGCTCGTGATCGCCGAGCTCCTCGGGCGTGCCGGCGGCGGATCGTCACAAGGTCTTCGAGTGGAGCAACAGCCTCGTCAGGCTTCGACGACCCCGAGTACCAACACCTCGCTCGAGACCGGAAAGATCGCGTCGGCCCAGATGTGGGCGCTATGCCAACCAGCTCGCGAACGAGCGCAAGGAGCACCCCCTCGGCGACCTCGTGCAGCGTGCTCCATGCAGGCCAGAGGTCGACGGGCGATCGGCTGAGCGAGATGGAGTTCGACTCGTTCTTCCTGCTGCTCGCCGTCGCGGGCAACGAGACCACGCGCAATCTCATTTCGGGCGGCATGCGCGCTCTGATCGGCATCCCGAGGAGCGCGCGCGCGCTCGTCGCCGACCCCGTCGCTGGCTGCTCGACGGGCGATCGAGGAGCTGCTGCGCTGGGTGAGCCCGCTTGATCCACTTCCGTCGCACCGCCACGCGCGACGTCGAGATGCACGGCACAGACGATCCGCGAGAGGCGACAAGGTGGTGATCTTCTACCCGTCGGCCAACATGCGACGAGGCGCGTCTTCGTGAACCCGCAGACGTTCGACGTCGGCCGGACGCCCAACGAGCACCTCGCGTTCGGGATCGGGGAGCACTTCTGTCTCGGCGCCAACCTCGGCGCGCCTCGAGATCGGCTTGATCTTCGAGGAGCTGCTTGCGCCGGCTTGCCCGACCTCGAGTTCGACGGCCCCGTCCGCCGCCTGCGCTCGAACTTCATCAACGGCATCAGAAGCAGATGCCAGAAGTTCACGCCGATCAGGATCACTGACCACGCATTCACGAGGCGCGACCGTACGCGTCGCCGGCTGGAAGTCGGCCTGGCGGAGGCGCATACCGGCAAGTGCACGCGCGCCTGGGACTCAGGCATGCGATCTGCGTCGGTCGGGCGACGGCGCCACGACGGGTGCAGCGGATCGTCGTCGGAGTGGCGTGCCACGCAGGCGAGCGTGCGGATCGCAGTAGGGCGCCGGAAATCGGCGATCTCCGGTGAGCGCCGTGCCGCCCCATGGGCTCGGCGCCGTCTCGCCGACCGGCAGTGCGAGGTGACGATCGACGAGGGCGCGGCAGACGAGGCCGTGCGTCACGACCACGAGGATTTCCCGGCGTGTCGGCGGCGAGGCGCGCGACGAGCGCCCAGGCCGCGGCCGACGCGCTCGTGGAAACATGCTCCAGCTCTCGCCGTTCGGTGGGTGGTAGTCGGGGCCGAACGGATCTCGGCCACGGCTCGGTGCTAGGGCGTGCCGCGGAGTGTCGCCGAAGTCGCGCTCGCGGAGCAGCGGGTCGATCGTGATCAGCGCGCTCGGTGCACTCGGCGATCGCCTCGGCGGTCTCGACGGCGCGCGCGAGGTCGCTCGTCAGGATGCGCGACGACGCCGAGCGGGCGCCAGGCCGTGCGGCGAGCGGTCCGGCCTGCCGCCAGTCGCGCGCGCGGAGAGCGGCGTCGTCAGCATCTGGATGACGCGGGCCGCGTTCGAGCTCGGTGCTCGCCGTGACGGGCCACGTAGATCGCCATCGCGGGGGACACTAGCAACGCCGACGGCGGCTGCCATCCGCCTCGCGGGTCGGGGGCCGGGAAGTGGGCGCGCGCACCGTCGTAGCGCGCGCGCCGCTCGCGTGGCTCAATTGACCGGCGTCGGTCGCCGGTCTCGAGGTTCAGCGTGGTAGTCCTGCGTCGCTGTTGTCGTCGCGCCGGCGACGTGGACGTGGCGGTCGTGCTCCGTCCTCGACCTCGAAGCGTCGGCGGTCGCCAGGATCGAGAAGCTTGCCTCGCTCGACAACCGCCTCGCCGCGAACCAGGCCCGCGACGGTGTGCCGCGTCGCCGTCGGCCGTAGAGCAGCTGTCGAACGTCACGCGGAAGGCCTCCGAAAGGTCCTGCGCTGCGCGAACGCGGACGGCGACCGGACCGCCGCTCGACGACGAAGCCGCCGCCAGGCCCGGGGCGTCTCCCTGGACGCGTTGCCGTCGGAGTCGAACGAGGCCGGCTGTTGGCCGGGAGATCGGTCACCTTGAGCTCAGAACAGGACCAGCTTTGCTGGTCGGGAAGCCGGGCTCGCGGCGGATCACGCCGTCCAGGCTGGGAGCTCCCGGGGCCGGCCTCGCTCACCCGGCACGCGTCGAAGTTCGACCGTGATCGCGTGCACGCCCGACGGCTGGTCGTCCGGGAGCCGCCATCGCCCAGTCCTCGGTCGCCGCCGGCCGGCTGCACGTCGGCGCGCCCGGCTGCGTTCACGCTCGGCACCTCGCGAGTCCTAACGTGAGGAACGGGACGATCAGCGTCGGTGACCTTGGCCACGTCGGCCGGCGTCCGCCGCCGCCGGGACAATCTCCGTGATGCTGAGTCCGGCGGCCTTCCGGCAGCACGTTCACCGCCGTCGCGTGACCGTCGCGGTCGCCGCTGCTGTCGACGTCACAGCTGTTCGCGTTCTCGGTGCAGCTCGACGAGAGCCCGGCGGCGCGCCGCAGCACTGCCACCACCGTCGGTGACTGTACGGTCCCGCTCGCGTCGGCATCCCCGCATACCTGTGCCGAGCGCTCACTGTCCTGAGCGCCCACAGCGCCACGACCATCGCCCCAACCGCCTACGCGTCCCCTCGAGTCCGCATCGATTCGCCAGAAGTGTCCGGATCAGCTCCGGGCTCTGAGCCGACTAGTCGAGCGCTCGCAGCACCTCGACGAAGTCGACGGGCCTCCGCCCATCGACGACGCTGTCGCTGCGGTGCGCGCGTGCGCGAGCTGCCGCAGGGTGGCGCTCCGTGATGAGCGGCAGGTCGAGCGCCGAGAGCAGGCCCAGCTCGCGGCGCAGACCGCCGGGATGGCGTTCAGGATGCGAGCCGCGGTCGCCACCAGGTTGCCGGTGTGCTGTGGTCGCCGTCCTCGCCGTGCATCAGGAGCTCGCCAGGTCGACGGATTGCGCCTTCGATCACGACGCCGGTAACAGCCCGAACCCCGGGCGGCTGCGGCCAGTCGGGCGCGATGTCGTCGCGAAGCCGGGTGCACGTGCTCGAGCACGATCGCCGGGCGTCCCGTTCACGATACCCTGCACCTCGAAACGTAAGCGCCGCCATCGTGCCCTTCGCGCACGTGGCCGGGACGGGATGTCGAAGTCCTCGGGCGCGGGGACCTTCACCGTGGGTCTCGCGGATGCTCCTCGGCTCACACCGAGCCCGGCGGCAATTTGCGCCGACCGTGCTGCCCCAGGCGAGCGTGAGGATGCCCGGGATCAGGAGGATGCGGCTGCGGTGGTCCAGGCGGCTGCGCGAACCCCATCGCGGTCTCGAACAGCACCTGCGGCTGGTGTGTAGGTCGCGTAGTTCACGATCTCCATGACGCGCACCTGATCGATGCGCTCGCAGACCCCGGACAGCACGGGACGGCAGCGCTGTCGTTCGGCGAACGCCGGGATCGATCCCGGACGTGAAGCACGTCGTGCCACCCTGTCGCGCACGCCGCTTGCAGACGGGCGACCACGCTCGGAGTCGGCGGCGGGCGGGAACACGAGCGGCACGACCGAGGTCGCGACCACGTTCGCGCCCGAGGCGAGGATGCGACACATGTCGTCGATCGCCTCGGAGGGACGGAGGTCGCCGGTCGCGAGTGTACGAGACGCAGTCGGCGCTCGAGTGCGAGGAGCTGCGTCGACGTCGTTCGTCGCCTTGACGCCCGGTCGGCGCGCAGGCCGACGCAGCTCGCCCGCGTCGCCGACCTTCTTTGTCCGCGCTGTGACCCAGAGCCCGACGAGCTCGAGGTCGGGGTGGTTGATGATGCCGCGGAGGGCTGAGCTTCCCGACGTTCCCGGTGCTCCACTGGCACGACGCGATAGTTCACTTGGGATCCCGCTTGGCGTTCTGCGCGTGATCAGAGTCCGCTCGCCATCGTTGACCGGCCAGTTCGACGCGACCGTGCCGCCGTCGACCTCGAAGACCTTGCCGGTGATCCAGCTCGCCGGCCGGCGACGGCCGAGGTAGAGCACCGCGAGGCGCGATGTCCTCGGGCGTGCCGAGGCGCGCCATCGGCGTCATGTCGATCATCATCTGCTTCTGCGAGCTCGGGCATGGCGTTCAGGAACAGCGCCGGAGCGCTTCGGTCTCGGTGGCGCCGACGGCGGCGCGTTCACGCGGATCTGGCGGCGCCCATTCGCAGGCGAGCAGGCGCGTCATGTGCGACAAGCGCCGCTTTCGCCGTCCCGTAGGCGACGAAACCCGGGTCGACCATGTGACGACATCGCGCTCGAGATGTTCACGACCGCGCCGCCGTCCCGCGCCGCCATGTGCGGGGCGCAGAGCTCTGACTCAGGTGGAAGGCGGTCCCGACGTTGAAATGGAAGGCCGCCTCGAAGTCCCGGAGACTCACGTGGAGGGCGCGGCTCGGGGCCGTGCCGCCGGCGTTGTTCACGAGGGCGTCGATGCGGCCGAACTCCTCGCATCGTCGCGGTCGACCAGGCGCTCGAGCTCGGCCACGTGGTTGACGTCGGTCGGGAGCGCCAGGGACCTTCGCGCCGGTCTTCCGGACCTCTCGGCGGCAGCGGCCTCGAGCCTGTCGGGCGTCGCGCGCCGCCATGACGATGCTCGCGCCGGCCTCCGGCAGAGCCGGAGCGCGCTGCCGCGGCCGATGCCGGCGCTGGCACCGGTGACGATCGCTAGCCTGCCGTGCAATTTGAACCGATCGAGGATCATGGGGTCTCTCCTGGCGGTGCAGAGTTCACGTCGGGACGCTGGGGTGACGTCCCTCGCAGCGTCGATGTCGTCAATCCAAATGCGCAGGCGCCGGGCCCGCGCGGGTCGCCGCAGCTCCCGCAGCCGCCGGTCGGTGCGGCCGTGGGTGCCGCGGCGCGTCCCCCGCGTCCGATCGCGACCACGGACAGCACGCGCTCGAGGTCCGTCGTCCGACATGCGGGACAGCTCGGCACGTCGGCGCCGAGAACCAACGCCTCGAACCCGTGCGGGGCGTCGCGGCAGACGTATTCATAGAGCGGCATGCGCGCATATTCCTCCGGGCGCGACCATGCCGTGGCCGGGTGCGAAAGGCAACGCCGGTGCGGGCGCGCGCAGCGGGGCGGCTCGTCGTCCCGACGCGACGTCTGCGGGCGGGAATCGACGGCGATGGGTTGGCACCGAAATCCCGTGCCGCTATCACGACCCACATGCCGGAAGCGGAAGGCGCGCAGAGACGGTGCGGCCGGCCGCACCGGTGCTGGTCGTGGAGGACGATCCCGATCAGCGCGAGGCGATCGTGCTCGCGCTCGAGAGCGAGAGGGTACACGGTCGTGACGGCCGGGACCGGCGTCGAGGCCCTGGAGGTGCTCGATGCCGGAGCAAAGCCCTGCATGATCCTCCTCGATCTCATGATGCCTGCCCGAGATGGACGGCGTCCAGTTCCGGAGCGAGACAACTGAAGTCGCCGTCGCTCGCCCATATCCCCGTGGTCGTCGTCTCGGCGTTCCGGTCAGCAGACGCGCGCCAGTACCTGCAGGTGGCGGACTACCTGCGAAAGCCCCTCGAGCTCGGCCAGCTGCTCACGGTCGTCGAGCGCGTCACGCAGCACGGCGCGTGAGCGGCGGCGCCGGGAGGCGGTGACGACGCGCGCGCGGCGGCGCGTGCCCGCTGGCAAGCCTTGCCGCGTCGGCTAAGACTTCCCGCGCCATGGAAGTCCTCCGCACGCAACGTCGACACCCACGTTCCGAGACCTATCGCCGAACCGCGAGGGGTTTCCTCGAGCAGATCAAGCTCCTCGAACGAGCAGCTCGCGCTGGCGCGCGGGCGGCGGCCCGAAATACGTCGAGCGCCACTCGCAGCGCGGGAAGCTCATGGCGCGCGAGCGCATCGAGCTGCTGCTCGACCGCGACTCGTCCCTTCCTCGAGATCGCGCCGCTCTGCCGCCTGGGACACCGAGTTCGGCGCTCGGCGGCAGCATCGTGTCCGGGATCGGCGTCGTCTCCGGGCGTCGAGTGCGTCATCACCGCCAACGAGCCGACCATGCAAGGGCGGCTCGCTCAATCCGTTACAGCGTCAAGAAGAGCGCGCGGACCATGGAGATCTGCGCGCAGAACCGCGCTGCCGATCATCAACCTGACCGAGTCGGGCGGCGCCGACCTGCCGTTCCAGTCGGAGACCTTCGTTCCGGGCGGCAAGCGGCTTCCGCGAGCTCACGCGGCGCTCGGCGCGAGCGCATTCCCGACCATCTGCCTCGTCTTCCGGGTCGTCGACCGCCGGCGGCGCCTACGTCCCGGGCATGTCCGACTACGTCGTGATGGTGAAGAGCGGCGCGAAGGTCTTCCTCGGCGGGCCGCCGCTCGTGAAGATGGCGATCCACGAGGACGTCGACGAGGAGACGCTCGGCGGCGCCGACATGCACAGCCGCGTCTCGGGCGTGTCGGACTACCTCGCCGCCGACGAGCGCGACGCCATCCGCATCGGCCGCGAGATCGTGGCCCAGCTCAACTGGCGCAAGCTCGGCTGGTCGCAAGCGGGTCCCGGTCGGAGGAGCCGCGCTACGACCCCGACGAGCTGCTCGGCCTCACGTCGATCGACATCCGCAAGCCCTTCGACGTGAAGGAGATCATCGGCCCGCATCGTCGACGGCTCGCGCTTCCACGAGTTCAAGCCGACCTACGGCACCACGCTCGGTCACCGGCTACGCCCACGTCCACGGCTACCCGGTCGGCATCCTCGCCAACAACGGCATTCTCTTCTCCGAGTCGTCCGAGAAGGGCGCGCAGTTCATCCAGCTCTGCAACTCAGACCGACACGCCGATCCTCTTCCTCCAGAACATCACCGGCTTCATGGTCGGCAGCCGCTACGAGCAGGGCGGCATCATCAAGGACGGCGCCAAGCTCATCAACGCCGTCTCGAACAGCGACCGTGCCGCACCTGACGATCGATGATCGGCGCGTCGTACGGCGCCGGCAACTACGGCATGTCCGGGCCGCGCCTACGATCCGCGCTTCGTCTTCAGCTGGCCGAACCACCGGATCGCCGTGATGGGCCCGGAGCAGCTCGCCGGCGTGCTGTCGATCGTCCGCCGCCAGGCCGCCGAGCGCGCCGGGCAGCACTTCGACGAGGACGAGGACGCGATGGTGCGGCAGATGGTGCAGAGCCAGATCGAGAAGGAGAGCTACGCGTTCTTCGCCACCGCGCGCGCTGTGGGACGACGGCATCATCGACCCGCGCGACACGCGCACGGTGCTCAGGATCACGCTCTCGGCGGTGCACAACAACGTGATCGAGGGTGCGACGGGGTGCGGCGTCTTCCGGATGCTGGCGCAGCGTACGTTTTTCACCTCTCCGCTGCGCATACGAGCGACGCCGATATTCCGCTCCGGCGGTTGACGTTGTCCCCCCAGGTAGGCCGATCGTATTGCTGTCGCCGGCGATTCTGGCTACGACGCGCCGTCATGCGCCGACCCGAAACCATGCGATCGCCGTCGTGGTCTTGCTGGTCGCGACGCTCGCGATGTTCGGGGACGTGCTGCTCGCCGGCGACACCCGCCTCCTCTCGCACGACGGCGACGATCTCTCGCACATCTTCCTCTACTGGCAGGACTTCACGTTCCACGGAGATGCGGCAGGGCCATCTCCCGCTCTGGAACCCTCACGTGTACTCCGGGGTGCCTTTCCTTGCGGGATTCCAGCCGGCGCTCCCTCTATCCACCGTCGTGGATCGGGTTCCATGCTTTCTCACCGGTTCAGAGCGGATCAGCATCGGCATCGCACTCCATGTGTTCCTCGGCGGGCTCTGGGGTTCACCTACTGCCCGCTACAGCCGCGCAACCTTCGATCCGAGCACGCGCCTCCACCAGAGCTGAGCTGCTCCGGGATTTCCGCGTGGCGAACCCGGGCGACTATCGCATCCTCAGCGACAGTCCCTATCGCGCAATGAGCGGGAACGCGTTCGACGTCTCCAGGGGGCGACCCCATGCTGTCCGAGCGCTGCGCCGAGTTCCTGGGCGTCGCGTTCGGTGTCGAGCCCCAGGATCTCATCCCTGATCAATCTCACCAGCACACCGCGGATGCTCGGGATGCTGCGCTGCCGCTACGTCGTTCAGCCCGAGGACAGGGGTTGCGCTACGACCGGACGGAGCTCCGCGAGCTGCCGCGCGCGTTCCTCGTCACGCGCTGGCAGGTGCTTCCGGACGCCGCGAGCCGCCTCGACGCGCTCGGGTACGGACGCTTCGATCCGACGACGACCGTGCTCCTCGAGACGCCGCCCGATCCCGCGCCCGATCCGTCGGCGGATCCCGGGCACCTCGGCTCGGTGCGCGCCGTCGATCGATCGACGGACGCACTCGAGATCGAGGAGCCGGACTCGGGACACTAGGAAGAGCTAGGGAATGTGGCGGCGGGAATGGGTTGCGGGCCGTCGGGCTACGACAGTCGCGCGGCGAGGGGCGCCGTGCGCGTCGTTTCGTCGACGCTCCTACGTTGACCACAGCGGTCGCCCGGGGCAGAATGCGCCACCCGCCCCGAGGACGACCCGATGCGAGCCCCACGCGAGGCCCGCCGTCCCTCGGCCGCGGCCTCAGCCAACGCGCCCGTGCCGGGAGGCTCCGGCAGAGCGAGGAGGGTTCCGGAGCGTCTTCGAGCAATCGCGCCGATCGGCATCCTCCTGCTCGGCCCGGACGTCCGCATCCAGCGTGCCAATCGGGCGCTCTGCGCGATGCTCGGCTACAGCGAGGACGAGCTGCTCCGGCCGAGTCGTGACGGAGCTCCTGCACCCCGCGACGACCGGCCGGTGAGCGACCGGATGCGCGCGCGCGTCGATGGCGGGCGAGATCGATCGAGCTCGCGGTCGAACGCCGGGCGTTGCACCACGCGTGACGGCCACGATCCTCTGGCTGCGGGTGCGGAGCAGCGTCCAGCGCAGCGCCGATCGCCAGGTGGAGCTGATCATTACCCAGCTGCTCGACGTGACCGAGCAGCGCGCCCGGAGACTAAGCTCCGTGACAGCGAGGCGCGTCTCCGGACGATCTTCGAAGGCGCCGATCGGGATGGCGCTAGATCGGCGCCTACCGGGGACCTCCTGCGGGTGAACGACGCGCTCGCGACCGCGATCGGGCGGTCGTCCGCGGAGCTCGAGCAGCTCTCGGTCCCGGCGATCGTCCATCCCGGACGACCTCAGAGGCGACCCGGTGCCAGGTCGAGGCCGCGCGCTCGCCGGTCGGCCCAGGACGGCATCGCAGGCGAGAATCACGCCACCTGCGTCCGGACGGGCAGATCGTCTGGGGCGCGTATCACGGCTGCGCTCGTCCACGACGCCGACGGGACGCCTCGGTATTTCGTGTCGCAGGTCATCGACGTGACCGAACGGAAGCTCGCCGAGGAGGCGCTCCGCGACAGCGAAGCGCGCTACCGCGGCCTCGTCGAGGCTTTCGCAGGACCTGATCGTCCGCATGGACCTCACCGGGAACCTCACCTTTCGTGAACGTGCGTGGTGCGCCAGAGTTCGATCGGCGGCGCGACGAGGTCATGGGCAAGAGCGTGATGCCTCGCATCGTCGAGGAGGACCGCGCGTTCGCCGACGAGGCGCTGCGGGCGCTCACCGCGCCGCCGCACCGGACGCGGGTGCGCATCCGGCAGCTCGCCGTCGAGGGCGTACGCTGGATCGAGTGGGAAGGCCGCGGCATTTTCTGGCGAGGGCGGCACCGTCGTCGAGCTGCAGGCGATCGGCCGCGACATCACCCGGCCCACGCAGGTGGCCGAGGCGCTCCCGCGCGGCGAGGCGCGCTATGCTCGCGGGGTGGTCGAGTCGCAGCACACGGTCGTCCCACTCCGCCTCGACCTCGAGCGCAAGATCACCTGTCAGTGAACGACTACGGTAGTCGGCTGCGCGGCGTGTCGCGCGACGCCATGATCGGGACCGACGTGCTCGACTGGGTGTATCCCGCCGACCGCGGGAGCGGTCCGTGTCGGTTTGGCGAGCGAGCTCGCGCCGCCCTATCGGACGTCGCTCGACTGCCGGGTCGACATCGCGGGCGAGATCCGCTGGTTCGAATGGGAAGGCACGATGATCTCTCGACGAGCACGGCACGCCCGCCGAGCTGCAATCCGGTCGGGTTCGACGTGACCGAGCGACGCGCGCAGCCGCCAGACGCGCTCCGCGTCTCGCTCGAGGAGCTCCGCGCCAGAGCGAGGTGAAGCTCCGCCGTCTGGCGCAGCGGCAGGTCGCCGTCCGCGAGGAGGAGCGGAAGCGGCTCGGTTTCGACCTCCACGACGGGGTCTGCCAGGGAGCTGATCGGCATCGGCATCCTGGTCGAGGCGGCACGCCGGCGCGCAGGAGGAGGCGCGGGCGCGGCGACCAGAGCGAGGCTGACGCGCGTCAGCCGCTACCTCGGGGAGGTGGTGGAGCACCTTCGGCTGCTCGCGGGCGAGCTCCGCCCGCTCTTGCTCCACGACCTCGGCCTCGAACAGAGCCTGCGCTCGCTGGCCCTCGGGCTCGCGAGCGACACGACGAACATCCAGACCGTCTTCGCGGACCTCCGTGCCGCGGCTCGTGACGGAGGCGATGGAGGTCACCGTGTACCTGGATCGCGCAGGAGGCCCTCACGAACGCGCTCCGCCATGCTCAAGCCCGCACCATTCGGCTCGATCTCGCCACGAGGCTCGGCCGGCTCCGTCTCGAGATCCGTGACGACGGGTGCGGCTTCGACCCGAGCCGCCCGGCGCACCACCGCGCTCGGGCTCCTCAGCACATGGAAGAGCGGGCGCTGGCGCTCGGCGGGCGCCTCGCGGTCGCGTCGCTACCGGGGCAAGGCACGACGATCGTGCTCGAGTGCCCGCTCCCGAGCGCGCGCCGCGCGACCTAGTCACGAGCCTGGATTCTCACGCCGCGGCGATGGTGCCGCGTTCACGGTGCGAAGCTGCCCGTCACCGACCTCGGGTCGGTGAGCGTCGGTGACGCCGCCGGTCCGTCGTGCTGACGCACTTCGGCGAGGGCCAGTACGAGGAGATGGAGGACGCGATCCGTACGCTCCTCGGGATCGCGTCCTCCGGCGCGGCGCCAACCCCGCCGCGTCAAAACTGATAGGTCAGCTTGAGCGCGGTCTCCGAGCGGCCGCCGTTCAAGCCCCCGAGGCCCCACGGCTCGAAGTTCAGCTCTTTCGCGGGATTGATGAGGAAGCGCTGCGCGAGATTGACGGGCGAGGTTCGGCGTGACGAACCAGTCGACGCCCCAGACGAACTCCTGGCTGTAGCTGTTGACCGGGTCGAGCAGGTAGATCATCGACGGCACTACGCTCCCGCCCTTGTAGAAGCCGAGGACCGCGAGCGTCATCAGCATCTCCCAGCGCCGGATGTCGTCGCGGTAGGAGCGCGGGGGCTCGAGGTTCGGAGCCGCGCGTGACGCTCGGGAGGTCGAGGCGCGCCGATCGTGCTCTTGGCCTTCTGGATCATGTAGGTCGTGAAGAGCTGGCCGGTGATGAAGAAGGTCGTCTTCTTGTTGAGGGGTGATCCACGTCGGCCGGTCGAACGCGACCAGGCTCGACCAGACGTCGTGGTTGCGGATGCCCGGCAGGAACGGCGAGAAGGTGGTCTCACGCACGCAGCTCGGCTGCTTCGCGATCGCGTGCGGGCTGTGGCCGCACGAGTAGAACGGGAGGCCGAAGTCGTATGCCTCCTCGAAGCGCCACACCATCTTCGACCACTCGTCGAAATAGTTGGCGGCGACGCCGATGGTGTGGATGTAGGGCGTGTAGAACTCGACTGGGAGCGTCCCTGGCGATTGCAGAGGTTCTGCGTCTGGATATTGTCCGGCGGGCGTCGGCGGGATCCCGCGGACCACCGCGGCCGACGTGCTGGCGCCGCCGCTCGGCGGTGAAGCGCTGGTAGAGATAGCCGACCTGCAGCTGCAGTCCCTCGGGCAGGAGCGGCGTGTCCGGCCCGACCACCCCGTTGAAGCGGATGCCGAACTGGCTGTTGTCGATGGGATTGCGGTCGTAGTTGCCCTGCCGGAAGAGGCCGGTGCCGTTCATCAGACGCTCGGTCCGGGTTGCGGCGAAGAAGCAGGCGCCGTTCCGCGGGTTGCTGAGCGGCTGGCCGATCCGTACGCCCCAGGGCGCGGGGAGGAAGCTCACCTTGTTCGGCTGCCAGTCGCCGGGGTTCCAGTAGGCCTCGGCGAAGACGTTGCTCCACGATCCGACGCTGCCGAAATCGTACAGGCCCTTGATCATCCAGAACGGGATGCGGAGGTCGTCGAGGCTGTACGACGGCGGCGGCAGCTCCTGCTGGAAGTGCCAGGAGAGATCGAGCGCGTTGGCGCGATCGAGGAGGCGGAAGCCGTCCGACTCGCCCCAGATGATCTGCTGGCGGCCGGCGCGCAGGCTGAAGCCGCCGCGAAACTTGACGTCGACGTAGGCCTCGCGCGAGCGTGTTCTCGAACTTGAACGCGTCGAGCGGCGCCGCGGTCGAAGTCGTCCAGGTCGTCGAAGCGCTTGTCGACCTTCTCCCCTGGAAGGTGCGCTTGGTGCGCATGCCGGGCTTGGTGTCGAAGACGCTGTCGTAGACGCCCCGGTAGAGCAGGAAGAGGTTCGAGCTCTCGACCAGCTCGGACAGGTCGAAGCGGTCGAGCCACTTGCCGCCGCGCTGCAGCCAGTGCCAGTCGACGCGGATCTTCATCGTGTTGCGTTGCTGGATGAACTGGAACTTGTCGACGTCGGGATGGCGCACGATCTGCGCGCTCGAGAGACTGCCCGAGAGCTCGAGCGGACCGAACTTCTGGGTCGCGTCGCTCGGCGCGACGCGGACGATGCCGAGCACGACGCATCGCTGACGGCGACGACCAGGCGCGTTCCTCGATGGCGCATCGGATCTCCTCCTCAAGAGATCCGTACGCCGCCTGCTGCGCGCGACTCTACGCGGAAAGCGTAGTCCGAAGCAGAATGCCGTCCGGACGCGAATACTCCGGACCGAACGTCATGACCGGTCGCGCCGCGGAGCGCTCGGGTGCCGCGTGGGCGCGACGTTTGACATGCGTTGCGCCCTAGGCAGAGTCGACGCGCTCCGCGAGGAGGCGACGCGCATGCAGCGAAGGTCGGGCGACGATCGTGATGGTTCTGGTGGCGGTGCTCGGGCTCTCTGGCGGGACGGCTGCGGCGCTCAGCCGCGAGCGCTGGACCAATCAGCAGCCCTACGGGTTCTTCTTCAACGACTACGGCCCGAACTTCTACGTCGGCTTCGTGCCCCGCGAGCAGGACCGTAAGCGCATCACGATCCATCTCGGACGCGGCAACCAGCTGCGCCTGCGGATCGTGCTCTCCGAGCAGGCGATCGACAGCTATCTGCCCGACCAGGTGGCGCGGCACGACCTCTACAAGGAGCTGATCGACAAGCAGGTCATCACGCTCACCACCAACACCGCGTGGGAGGCCTACGAGCAGCGCTTCGCCGCCGAGGGCTCGCCGCGCTCGCCGAAGAAGAAGGGCAGCGTCGCCGCCCGCCGAGTGGCGCGAGCTCAACCTCCGCACGCTCACGAAGCTGATGCCGGAGCGCGTCTACCACGTCCAGAAGGACCTCGGCCGGATGCTCGACGACTGGAAGACGCGGCTCGCGCGCGGGCGAGCCGCCGGCGAGCGTCGAGGCGAAGCTCGACGCCGGTGAACGACCTCTTCCCGCACCGCATCGACGCGTACCGAGCTCGGCGCTCCGGAGGACGCCGCGCTCGCCGAGCTCGTGCAGCCTCGCGCGCGGCGGCGACGCTGCGGCGTTCCGCGCCAAAGCGGAGGCGTTCTTCGCCGACGTCACCGACCACGTCTATCCGGTCGCGGGCGGCAAGCTCGACTACTGGGAGGTCACCGCGATCTACGCCGCCGGGACGCACGACAGCCTGACGACCCACGACGGGCATCAGATCCCCGAGATCACGACGCAGGGCGTGTGGACGCTGATCCCGCGCGAGCACGGCAAGGGCTTCCTCGGTATGGTCGATTACATCTCGTCCGAGGGCTACTACGGCCTGAAACCGATGCTGCCCTACGAGTACGCGGGCGGCATCACCTACAACGCGATCCACAACACCGGCATCAGCAACTGGATCGCCGGGCCACCCGCTGCTGCCCGAAGGAGTGGAGCAAGGTCACCGAGGGCAGCCGCGACGGCAAGCCATTCCGGCGCGTGGCGCTCACGAGCCGCGGTCCGGTGTCGCACGGCTGTACGCGCCTCGACGACGGCCATCTGGCCGAGCTCCGCGAGATGCTGCCATCGACGTCGAAGGACATGGAGGGCATCGTCACGTACCGCAACGTCTCCGCACTGCTACGACGTCTTCGACCCGAAGGGCGACGGCGACGAGCGCGTGATGGGCGTGCAGTACTACATCGCGTTCCGCCACACCGATGCGCGCGTGATGCAGGCAGATCTGGGCGCAGAACGACCGCGAGAGCTTCTATCGCTGGCTCTACGGCGACGAGATGACCTACGGCCCACTCGAACGAGGTCGTCGATCAAGGAGGCGTGCGACGGACGCTTCGTCGGCCGCAAGGCGCGCGAGGGCGAGCACCTATCACGAGTCTGAAGGTGTACGAGGCTCCGTACGCAGCCCGAGACGGTCCAGATGTACACGATCAAGGGCGTCGACGCGTTTTCCGAGGCGGGCATGGACTTCAACCGCGAGCTCCGCCGCGTCGGCCACGGCTACACGATCGACCGGAAGCTCCTGCACCTCGAGTAGAGCGCGCGCGGCTCAGCGGACGACGACGCTCGACGAGTAGCAGTCGCCGTGATCGGCGCGTTTGCCGTCGCTCGTGACCTCGGCGACCCGGACGGTGAAGGCGCTGGCGTCGAGACCGGCGCCCGGCTGCGAGCGTGAAGCGGCAGAAGACGTCGAGCGGGAACGGCAGGGCCGTCGCGCTCGCGACCAGCGACCTGCAGCGCGCCGCCGCGGTCGTTGGCGACGATCAGCGCGCCGTGTGCCGGCGGTGCACTCGGCCTGCTTGGCGCTGCTGCCGAACGCGCGAGGCTCGAGGGTAGGCGACCCGGAGATCGAAGCCCTCGAGCGCCGTTCGAGCCGTCACGTGGAAGACGACGAGACCGCTTCCCGCGCGCGGTGCGGGCGGTCGGTTGCCGACCGCCGGCTCGGGAACGTCCGCGCCGCCATCCCCGTCTCCTCCGCCGCGCCGCCGCGGAGCGACGAAGGCCGGCGGGGCCGCGCGCTCGGGGTCCGAAAGACGCGTGGACGCGCGACGGCGGCGGTCGCCGCGGGGCGGCCGAGCCGTCGTCGGCCGCGGTGCCGTCCGGGCGGTCGCCGCTGCCTCGACGTCCGAGCGCCGCGCGCCGGCGGTCGGCGAAGCGCTCGGGAAGGTTCGGGTCGCGCTCGCCGGCGGTCACGAGGGTGCCGGTCGGCGTGGCGCTCGCGGCGCCGGTCGGAGACGACGGGGTCGGGAGGTGTGGCGAGTCGGGCTGGTCGCCGCGCGGGCTCACGCCGCCAGCAGGAGGACTGAGCAGAGCCAGGGAAGGAGCCGTGTCGCCGTCGCGGACATCGCCCGTCGACTATCGCGACTCAGGCTTCTCGGCCATGCCCTGACCCCGGCAGGTGGTCACGAACTGTCAACGGCGTGACGTGGAACGCGTCAAGCGCCCGGGCCTGCGAACGTACCGTCCGGCCATCTCGCAGCGAGACGACACCGATGGCGCGCGACGATCCCCGAGAACCCGTCCCGCCTCCGACGAGGTGATCGACTCGCCCGACGTGTGGTAGTCGGACCCTCGCCGATGTGAGACCGAGCATCGTCCGAGTCTTCGGCGGCGGCGAGCACGCGGTCGCAGCTACCGCCGGCGCTCACGGCTCGAGGGACTCGCTTCTGCGGCCCGGCCCGCATGCGTAGGTCCATGGTCGAGTGCGGACGCGACTCTTCCAGCCCACGGCGGGTCAGCGGATCCGGAGCCAATCGCTAGACTCCTGGGCGACACCATGGCAGTCTCGCCGGGGCCGGCGTCACACCTCCCCGACCCGACACCAGGAGGATCCCCTGCATGAGCACGACCGAGCAGGAGTCACGGCAGGATCGCCGAGCAGGCGCGCGAGACCGAATGGGAAGGGCGCACGTTCCTGCGCGAGCTCTTCCTCGGCAAGCTCTCGCTGCCGCTTGATCCACCCGTTTCCGATGGACCGCCGCGGAGCGCCCCGAGTTCACGCGCTTCTATCAGGCGATGGAGACCTTCCTCCGCGACCAGGTCGACAGCGCCGCCATCGACCAGACCGGCGAGTACCCCGAGCACGTGATCGACGGCCTCCGCAAGCTCGGCGCCTTCGGCATGAAGATCCCGACCGAGTACGGCGGGCTCGGCTTCACGGTGTCCGAGTACTGCAAGGTGATGCAGCTGATCGGCTCGACCGACAACAACGTCAGCGCGCTCCTCTCCGCGCACCAGTCGATCGGCGTGCCGCAGCCGCTGAAGCTCTTCGGCACGCCCGAGCAGAAGAAGAAGTACCTGCCGCGCTGCGCCGCCGGGGCGATCTCGGCCTTCGCGCTCACCGAGCCGCACGTCGGCTCCGACCCGGCGAGCCTCTCGACGACCGCCCGGCGCGACGGCGACGACTTCATCCTGAACGGCGAGAAGCTCTGGTGCACCGACGGCACGCTCGCCGAGCTGCTGGTCGTGATGGCGCGCGATCCCGCAGACGAAGAAGATCAGCGCCTTCGTCGTCGAGACCGACTGGCCCGGCGTGAAGGTCGAGTACCGCTGCCGCTTCATGGGCCTGAAGGCGCTCGCCAACGGCGTCATCAGCTTCCAGCGACGTGCGCGTGCCGCGCGAGAACCTGATCGGCGACGAAGGGAAGGGGCTCCGGATCGCGCTCACCACCCTCAACACCGGACGCCTCACCCTGCCCGCGGTGCTGCGCCGGCATCGCCAAGCAGTGCCTCGAGATCGTCCGCGGCTGGTCGAACGCCCGCCACCAGTGGGGCGTGCCGATCTGGAAGCACGAGGCCGTCGGCGCACATCATCGCCGACATGGCGGCGACGCACGTTCGCCATGGACTCGGTCTGGATGCTGGCGAGCGCAGATGGCCGATCGCGGCGGCTACGACATCCGCCTCGAGGCCGCCGCCGCCAAGGAGTGGAACACGGTCCGCGCCTGGGAGATCGTCGACAAGACGCTGCAGCTCCGCGGCGGCCGCGGCTACGAGACCGAGACCTCGCTCGCGGGCCGCGGCGAGCACCCGATCCCGGTCGAGCGCATGATGCGCGACTGCCGCATCAACCTCATCTTCGAGGGCTCGAGCGAGATCATGCACCTCTTCATGGCGCGCGAGGCGGTCGACAAGCACCTCGAGGTCGCCGGCGCCATGATCGACCCGAAGAACGGCAATCGCAGGAGAAGCGCGTCGGCGCTGCCGAGCATCCTCGGCTTCTACGCCAAGTGGTATCCGCCGCTCTGGCTGAAGGGCCTCGGCGGGTCGACCGACGTACGCTCGGCTGGGGCACGCTCGCGACCGCACCTCCGCTTCGTCGAGCGCAGCGCGCGGAAGCTCGCGCGCGAGAGCTTCCACGGCATGGCCGTCTACCAGGCCAAGATGGAGCGCAAGCAGGGCTTCCTCTTCCGCACGCGTCGACATCGTGATGGAGCTCTTCGCGATGTCGGCGACGCTCTGCCGCGCCCGCCGCATGTACGACGAGCACCACCCCGAGGCGCGAGCAGGCGCTCGAGCTCGCCGACCTCTTCTGCCGCGACTCGCGCCGCAAGGTGCGCCGGCTCTTCCGCGACCTCTGGAGCAACGACGACGCGATCAAGAACAAGGTCGCGGCGAGCGTCATGAGGCGGCAAGCACGCCTGGCTCGAGACGGGCATCATGGACATGGGCCTCACCGAGGCGGCCTTCCAGACGCCGCTCGCTGGTCGAGCTGCGGAGCACGGCTCGCCGGACGGCAACGGCGACGGGCTGCAGGGCGCCGCGCGGCCGACCTCGACGATCGGCGCGCAGCGACAGCGCGCCTGTCGCTCGCGCTGCAGGGAGCGTGGACGGTGATGGCGGAGGTCGAGGGGCAGGGCGGGGACGCCGCGCGGCGTCGCGACGTGCACGGACGGCCGGCGTTGGCTCTGGCACGCGCGCTCGAGCTCGGCGGCGCTGCGTCACGACCGCTCGTCGCGGCGGTCGCAGCGCTCGGACGCGGTGCGGAGCGCTTCGCGGGCGTCGGCCTCTGGGCGAACCTCCTGCCGTTCGCGGCGGTCGCAGTCGTCTTCGGGCTCGGGCTCGCCGTCGCTGCTGCGCGGCTGGCTCGCGGCTCCGCGCCTGGCTCGTCGCGCGCGCGCCGGCCCGCACCGGCGCGTCGTCGCGACTCGCCCTCGCGGCTGGCGGCCTCGTGGTGGGCGACGCAGCCCCGCGTTTCAGCGCGACCTGCCTGCGTCTGCGGACGACCGTCGGCGGAACCGCCGAGGCCGAGCGCATGGCGATCGCCCACCAGGTCTTCGCCGCGTACCGCCGTCGCCGACCGGCAGGCGCTCGCCCGCATGCTCGAGCGGGCGCGCCGTACGAGCCCGTCGGTGCACGAAGCCGCGGCGGCGTTCGGCATCGATCCCGAGGTGCTTGATGGGCGTCGGCGCGGCCGAATCGTCGCTTCCAGCCGCGCAGCGAGCGCCGACGGCGGCCGCGGGCTCTTCAGATCACGGCACCGCCCGCGGACGCCGTCGCGACCGTGCGCCGCCGGCTCGGCGTCACCGCGACCGACCCGGACGATCCCCGGCAGAACGCCTGGCTCGCCGCCGCAACGCTGGCGCGCTACCTCGCGCGACATGGACGGCGATCTCTTCCTCGGGCTCCTCGCCTACAACATCGGACCGCACAAACGGCGGCCTCCGCTCGATCATGGCCCAGTACGGCGCGCGCGATTTCGTCACCATCCAGCCCTACCTCCAGCTGCTCCCGCGCGACTATCCGGTACGCGTGCTGTCCGGCGGCGCTCGCCTATCGGCTCTGGGCGCGCCGAGGCGGCGCTGCCGGCGTACGAGGTCGGCGACAACGCCGCTGCGCATCCAGCGCCGCGGCGTCCCGGGCCTGCTGACGCTGGCGGGACGCCCATGCAGATTTTGTCTTGTCCCGACAAGAGCTATCTCTGTAGAATCGCATGCGGCAGATCCACCTTTCGAACCGGAGGTTCCCCCATGACGACGAGTCTTTTGGATGCACCCGCGTGCTGGCGGTGCTGTTGGTGACGGTGGTGACCGTGCGGCACGACGATGCTCCCGCGACTGCGTTCGCCGCCTGCGGCGACGGTTCGATCGACGCCGGCGAGCAGTGCGACGACGGCGAACCTGCAGGATGGCGACTGCTGCTCGTCGAGCGTGTCAGCGCGAGACCTTCGAAAGCCCCTGTGCCGACGACGGCGAGTTCTGCACCCGCGACGTGTGCGACGGGGCCGGCGCGCTGCGTGCACGACGGATCGCCCCTCGACTCCTGCCTGATCGCGCCGAAGGGCAGGCTGGCAGATCGCCAACGACGCCGACGACGCGAAGGACAAGCTCATCCTGCAGATGCAGCACGCGCCCGGGACTGCACCCGCGCGACTTCGGCGACCCGACGACCGACGGACGCGTACCACGCGTGCATCTTCACGGCCCCGACGGTCTTGCTGATGCACGCCGAGGTCGGTCCCGGCGGTACGCTGCGACGGGAAGCCGTGCTGGGCCGAGATCGAACGACGGGCTTCATGCCACAAGGACAAGACCGGCGCGCGATGACGGCATCACCGGGGCTCGCGCTGAAGGCGAGCGCCAAGCCCAAGACCAAGGTCAGCGCGCAGGGGCCGGGGCGCGGCGCTCGACGATGCGCCGCTGCCGTTCCCCGACAAGGTGATGGCGCAGATCGTCGAACGCATGAGAACGGCCAGTGCTTCGAGACGTACTTCCTCGAGCCGTCGGCCGTGAAGAGCGAACAGCGCCGCCCAATACGACGCCAAGTCGGCGGCCCTGGCGGCGCCCGGCGCTTCGCGCACGTCTCCACGGCGAGGTCGCCCCGTCGTCGTCCGTCAGGACGATCTCGACCCCGGGACGCCGTCGCGGCCGACTGCGCCCGAGCGGGGCGCGCCGCCGAGTCGGTCGGATCCGACCGAGGTCTACCGTGCAATCCATCGCGTTCGAAGGCACGGGCTGTCCGGCGAAGGCTCGGTCGGCGAATCCTTCACGCCGGACCGCACCGGCTTCACGATGATCTTCGACCAGTTCGTGGCCTCCGAAGGGCCCGGCGCGTCCCGGCGAGCGAAGCCACCAAGACCGCTCAGATGACCCTCGACCTCAAGATCCCGCAGGGCTGGCGGTACAGCATCGCGACCATCGACTACCGCGGCTTCGTGCAGCCTGCCGAAGAAGATGAAGGCGACGCAGCAGGCGACGTACTCTTTCGACGGCGACGGCGAGCCTCGCCTCGGCCGATTCGTCGTTCGCGGGTCCGGTCGGCCAAGGACTGCACCTGATCCGGCGACACGCTCCCCTTCAGCACCGTCGGTGTGGTCCTCGTGCGACAAGGTCCAGCCCGCTCACCGTCACGACCGAGCTCTCGCTGAAGGCGGGACCGAGCTCGGGCAGATCACCAACGACAGCGTCGACGGGCAAAGGTGAAGTTCGTCGTGCGCCTCCACTGGAAGCCCTGCAGGCTACCGGCAGCGGTCGCTGAAAAAGGGCCATCGTGCTCGCTGCAGAGTCTGTCTGAACGTGGACGGTGATGGCCCAGGTCGTCACGAGCCAGCCGAGGAGCGGACGACTCGTGCTGGTCGACACCGCTTGCGGGAGCGGCGTCGAGGACGGTGCCGTAGATCAGCTCACGAGCCTCGGGGCGGAGCAGCGCGGAGAGGAACGCTCGCTGCAGCTCCGGCTCGATCGGCGAACCGCTCGTCAGCCTCGGTGGCGAGGCGCGCGATAAACTTTCGTCACCGAGACGCCGGCGATGTCCGCAATGCGAGCCTCCTCGTCCGCTGACCGCCACGTCTGCTGCCTACCGACGTTCTCGATCAAGGCCACCAGCGCCAGGTCGTTCGTCGTGCGTGAGATCGACTGAGCTCCATCGTCCGTCACCCCTGGTAGTAGCGCGCCTCGAGGACGTTGCCGTCGAGATCGCGGAAGTAGAACGCGCCGGGGCGAGCCCCTGCGCGCCGAAGGACTGCTCCATCATCGTGGAGATCGCGACCCCGTTGGCCTCGAGCCGGCCACGGGTGGCCTGGAAGTCGGCCTCGGACATCGCGAGAACAGACGTGATTCACGCGGTGTCCGGCGCTCGCGTCCGCACCCGCCATGGCGTCCACGACCGGGCGCCGCGACCCGCGCCATGGCGGTCGATGATGGCCGTTGCCGAGATCCGTGCGCTCGGAAACGGCGCGCGTGCTCGACGCGGAACTCGTCCAGGCGGACGGGGGTCAGGCCGACGACGCGGCACGTAGAAATCGACCGCGCGGAGCGGGTCGTCGCGTCCAGGGACGACGTGATCGAGCGTGGCCTGCATGGATCCTCCTGGACGCTGCGGCTCCTATGAGCCTACGGTCAGGATCACTGTCTTGGCGCAGGCATGCGCCTTGGTGGTCACCCGACGCGTGTCCGAGACTCCGAGGCGATCGACTCCGGTCCCGGCCTCGGCTGGATCCGTGGTCATGCGCACGACGAGTGCGGGGCGAAGGGCTCGGTCAGCGTCAGCGACCTCGAAGCGGAATGAGAAGCGGAAGCGTCCGGGCTTCGCCTTCAAGCGGATCGAAGCGGGCCGTGGACTGACCGTCGGCGGTCTTGCAGGTGACGCGTCCGCTGCTTGGAGCGTCTTCGCAATCGACCGCCGTGAAGTGGAAGGTCTGGTCGAGGCGAGGGACGTCGACGATGCTTCACTGCGACGCCGAGCGCGGATGAACAGGGCGCAGTCCGGGCGTCGCCGAGCTCGCCCTTGGCGAGTGATCTCTGCCTTGCCTACGCGCCGGCGCGCACGCGGCCGCGGCGGAAATCGAGGTCGGCATCGACGTCAGTCGCACGCGTTCCGTCGCCGTCGCCATCGGCGTCGAGCCTGATCCGGGTTCGCGATCGGTCGGGCGGTTGATCGACGTCGTCGCACACCATGATCGCCGTCCGTATCCTGCGCAGCGCCGCGAGAGCCGTTGGTCGGGCTGGGGACTCGGCGTGAGCGACGTGGTCGCGGTCAGGCGCTGGTGAGCGTCGGCGTCACCTGCGGCGTCAGGGTCGGTGTGGTACGTGCCGGGGTCGGCGACGCGGTCGGGATGTCGCCCGAGGGCGTAAGCCGTCTCGGTAACGATCGGACCGTCGCGGTCGTCGCGGTTGGCGTCGCGGTCGTCGTGGCCGTGCTCGCTCGCCCGCCGAGACGGTCGCCGTACGCGGACACGGTGGGCGTCGCCGAGATCGTCGGCGTCGTCGTCGGCACGTTGGTAGCCGTGACGGTCACGGTCGGCGTGGCGGTCGGGATCGGCGGCTCGTCGCGGTCGGCGTCGCCGAGGCCGTCGCGGTCGCGGTCACGATGGGTGTCGTCGTTGCGGTTGCCGTGATCGCGAGGTGTCGCGGTGGCCGTGGCCGTGACGCAGCGATGGCGGTCCCGCCGTAGCGGTCAGCACGCGGCGTCAGGTGGCCGTCGCGGTCGTCGTCGCGGCGTGGTCGTGACGGTGACGCTCGGGGTCGCGGTCGACGTGGCGGTCGGACCGCCCGTAGGGTCGGTCCGGGCGAGGGGGTCACGGTCACGGTCGGGACGGGGTGGCGGTCGCGCGATCGCGTCGTCGCGGTCGTCGTCGACGCGATCGTGCGGCGTCGCGGTCAGGTGGCGGTCACCGTAGGCGTGCTCGTCGTGGTGGTGGTCGCGCTCGGCGTCGGCGACCGCGTCGCCGTGACGCCCGCGGTCGAGGTCGCTCGTCGCGGTCGCCGTCGGCACGGTGGTCGCCGTGGCCGTCGCCGTCACGACGCCCGTGGCAGTCACCGGTTGGCGTGCTCGTCGACGATCCGCGGTTCCGGTCAGGCGTCGGGGGCGCGTCACCGTCACGCCCGCGGTCGAGGTCGCCGTCGTCGTCGGAAGGCTCGTGACCGTTGCCGTCAGGACCGGCCCCGGTGTCGCCGTCGCCGTCGCGACGATGCCCGTCACGGTCGCGGTCGGCGTCGTGGTGCGGGTGGGCGTCGCCGTGCGGGTCGGCGTCGGGGGTGCGCGTCGGCGAACGCGCGTCGGCGTCGGGGTCGGCGTCACGCAGGGGATTGATTGCAGTCGGCGTTGCAGCACGCGCCGTCCGCCCGCCGCGTCACCCTTGTCGCAGACCTCGCCGGCTTGCCGGATGCTGTCGCCGCAGACGGGACAGTTCGGGAAGGGACCGTTCGGTGACCGCACTGTCGACGCGCGCCGGATTGAACGTCACGCCGCTGCCGAGGACCGGGTTCACGCCGGGGAGGTGAATGGTGGTGATCGTGCCCGCCCGGGGGTGCAGATACGACGAGCTGTTCCCGAGCTGCATCGCGCGCCGCGAGATCAGGTCGATGATGGCGCCGCCGTTGACGCCGTTCAAGCGTGCCCCCGCTGCCGTCGACCTTGACGTTCGCCGACACCGAGAGACCGCAGCCGGCGAAGCGACGATCGACTGCTTGGCGGAATTAGTGGACGCCGCCGTTTGCGATCAGGTTTTCTGGATCAGAGGTTGCCGAGGCTGTTCTTGTCCGACGCGATGCCAGCCTCGAAGTCGAGGAAGCCGCCGTCGCTCCGTCGCGGCGCTGCCGTCGACCATGATGAGGCCCTTCACGGTGAACGTCCGGCCGGCGGCGCCGTCGACCTCGCCACCGCCATCGAATCCGCTCGCGGTGACGTCCGGCGCTCAGGATGATGTCGCGGCCGGCGGAGATGTCCATGGTGCCGCCGGTGCCGCCCTCGGCGCTGCTCTTCATCGAGACGATGCCGTCGATGCTGACGTCGCCCTCGACGGGTCCGAGAGTGAAGAAGTCGACGTCGCCGGAATCGAACGAGAGGTCCACCGCCCGAGCCGTCGAAGTTGGTGGCCGCATCGGCGCGGATCACCATGCCGAGTCCCGCCGATCGTGATGTTGCCGAGGGCCAGGATGTCGAGCGTTCCGCCGTCGCCGGCGAACATGTCCGCCCCGGCGCTGCCGCGCAGCAGGAGGGAACGCCGAGTGATGACGCGTGTCGCCGCCGACCGCGGCACCCCGAGCTCGTCGGCCCCGCTGTTCAGATCGATCGAGCCGCCAGAGCCGCCGCCGACGGTGCTGTCGCAGATGAGGTTGCCCTTGATCGTGATCTTGTCGCCCGCCGCGGCCGTGAACTCGCCGCCGCCGCCACCGCCGCCGCCGAGGTCGACGGGATCGTTGACGGTGATGTCGAACGCCGCCGACAGGTCGACGATGCCGCCGGTGCCCTGATTGGCGCCCCCGAGCGGGACCTCGCCATGAGGGTGATGCTGCCGGCGTTCGAGACGATGTCGAGCTCGCCGCCGTCCGTGAACAGCATGCCGAGGTCGGAATCGAGCTCACGCCGATGCCCGATCACGTGGGAGTTGTTCTCGAGGGTGACGTTGCCGTCGGCGGTGAGGTGATGAAGCCGGCACTGTCGCCGCTCACCTCGATCCGTCCCCGATGCTGATGACGCCCGCGCTGGTGATGCGAGATCAGACCGCCCGTGGTGATGAAGCCGTCCTGCTGCACGAAGTCGCCGTTCGCGCGCAGCTTGCCGGTGTCCGTGATGGTGATGTTGCCGGCGTTCGACGACCCGGATGAACTGCTGGCCGTTCATGTCGAAGCGTGCTCTCGAAGCTGAGCGCGCTGTCCGCCGAGGTTGAACTCGCAGCCGCCGCCCGTGACCTCGATGCTGGTCGTCACGCGGACGAGGCTCGCGGTACAGGTGCCGGACGCGCAGAGGACGTTGGCCGTGTTGGCGACGGCGTCGGCGCCGCAGGTGCGGCTGACGGCGTGCGCCGTCGGCACTGCCCGAGGAGAGCCACGAGGGCGAGTAGCAGGGCGCAATGGCGGGGCGCGAAGAGTGTCACGTGATGAGGAGTCCTCGATAGCAAATCGGTGGTTCTCGGCTGTACCTGCCCGTGCACGCGCGAGGTCAAGCGGGGACGAGAATTTTGGGCTCCAGACGCGCCGAAAGCGATGCTCCGAAGTCATGGTCATGCAGAAGCGCACGATCGACCGGCAGCCCGCGCTCAATTCGGGTTCTCGATCTCGAGGCGATACTGCGCGACGAGGCGCCGCTGACGCCGCGCACCTCGATGCCGTACTGGCCGGACTCGTCGCCGCCGCTTCCGGAGAAGCTCACGACCTCGTTGCCGGTGCCGTTGTTGGGTGGAGTCGTCGAGCGGCACGTACAGCTGCCACCCTCGAAGCGATAGAGGTAGAGGTCGTAGTTGGTGTCGTCCGGAATGTCGGTGAGGTGGGCCGTCAGGAGAGAAGTTGTGGCCGGCGAGATCCGCGACGTCGACGACGTAGAAGTCGGTCTCGCCGGCGACGTCGATCGTGGCATTGACGAGGAGGTCGTAGCCGTCGTCCGTACAGGAGCCGCCCGGGCAGCGCGCATTCAGGCTGACCGGTGCGTCGGGAAACGCGCTCGGCTCGTAGGTGTCGGCGCACGTCGGCGTCGGACTGGCGGTCGGTCCCGTCGCCGTCGGCAATACCGGCGTCGGGGTCGCGCTCGGCACGGGCGGGGTCCCGTCGGACCGACCGGAGTCGCGGCTCGGCGCCGCGCGGCGTCGCCGTCGGGTATGGGCGTGAGCGCCGGGCGCAAGGCCGCCGCCAGGCTCGTCCCGACGCCGGCCAGCAACGCATCGGCGCGGGGCGACTCGAAGCGCGAGAGCGCGGCGACGGTGCAGCGACCGCTCCGGCTCAGGCACTCGGCGTATGCCGCGAGGCGTGAGCGCCGGACCGCCGCCGAGCGCGGCGCATTCGCCGTCGAGCGCGGCGAGCCGGAGACCGTCGGGGCGCGCAGCAGAGCGTCGGCGAAGCGCGCCGCAGGCGCTCGCTCAAGGCCGGCGCCGGCCGGAACGCGGCCGCGGTCAGGTTGGCGAAGCTCGACGGCACAGCGCTTCTGGGCCTTCGCCTGACATGCCGGCGCGGCGGCCGGATCCGTCTTCACCTGGGCGCACGTGAAGAGGGTTTCGAGACAGCGCCCGATCGCCTTCCGGCTCGCGTCGAGAAGCTTCTGTCCGGTGTTGGTGACGGCGCGCTGGCAGCGGGCGAGCGGACGCCCGAGGCCGCGCGGATCCGACACGTGCTCGCTGCCGCCTCCGAGGTCGGTCACGCAGGCGAGGCGGCGCGCGCCGTCGGATCGACGTTGGCGGCCACGAGGAGGCTCGCCGCGCGCGGGGTCGTGACGGCGAGCAGGCGCTCGACCTCACAGGCGTGTTGACGGGCAAGACAATTCCCGACGTCGGCGAGCGTCGTCAGGCCTATGCCGAAGCGGTCCTGGCATTCGGTGCAGGAGGCTCTCGACGTCGAGGCCCGCCGACGTCAGCAGATCGTCGACGCTCGAATCGCTGCCGCACTTCCGGACGACGGTGTCGACCGAGGCTCGCCGCGGCGGCGGCGCGCGCGCGCAGCTGCTCCTCGCAGCGCTCGCGCGCTTGCGCGAGGCAGCGCGCGTCGTCAGGCTTGGTCTCGAGACACTTCAGAAGATGCCGTTGGTGCAGATGGCGAGGCTCTTCAGCTGCTTCACGGCGACCTTGGTGCCGGTGCGCGAGAGCAGGATGTGGCACTTGTCGAGCGCCGCGCGCGCGCCGGATCGGGGAGACCTTGCGCGAGGCCTGTCCGTCGCCATGGCGAGCGCGATCCGAGGCACACACGATGAGCACTGACGATGAAGACGAGACACGGCGGACTCCTCCGCATTCCAGCAGGCCAGAGGGCGGCGACGTGGTCGAGCGCCGAAGGCGCGAAAATGCGAGCGGCCGACGCACCTCCGTGCGAGCGGTCGGCCGCTCGTCGTGGAGTGAGCGCTTACGCGCGCCTCGGTTACGGTGCCGGGACGAGGTTCACGTAGAGCGACAGGAACTCGCCTGAGCGCGCGACCTCGAGGCCGGAGAGGTTCAGACCGAAGAACTCCGGCAGCGGGAAGTTGCCGAGGCCGCCCGCGAGCGACGGAATGAGGCGTCGCGATCGAGCGGCGGCAGGACGTCCGGTCTCGAGCGCCGCCTCGTTCACGCCGAGCACGTTCTTCAGGACGGCGCACCGTGACGTTGGTCGGGGTCGGCGTCGAGGTTGAACTGCAGGCCGCCGCTCACGAACGCGAAGTTCATGCCGAGCTTGGCGTCGACCGCGCCGCGCAGCACCTCGAGGTTGCTGCCGTCGTTCTTCACGATCGACACCAGGAGATGCGCGAGCTTCAGGGTCGCGAGCTCACCCGTCGGACCGGTGGCGCCGATGACGATCGGTGCGAGCGTCGGCTTGATGTCGATGCGGAACGGCGTCGCCGGCGGGTAGGCGCCGAACTCGGGCATGATGAGCGCGAGCACGCTCGCCGTGAGGGGCACGGGCCCGGTCCCGAGGTCGAGGCTGCTGATGCTGGTCGATGAGGAGCCCGCACTCGGTCTGGGCTTTCAGCAGCTGGTTGAAGCCCTCGGTGGAGATCGCGATCGCGAGGCCGTACGGCACGTGGCCGGTGGGCGTCGTGGTCCCGAAGCTCGGCGTGCCTTCGCTCACCGCGAGCGACGCCGTCAGGTTCGGTGCGCCCGCCGGCGGATGGCACTGGCCGGGGCCGAACCGATCGACGAGACGAACTTGCCGTCGGAGATGAACGTGATGCCGTTCGCGTCCTCGTTCACCGCGTTCAGCGGGGCCTGGAAGTCGACGCTCAGCGCCGCCCCGACCGGGCCCGCGATGGTGATGCCGGCGAGCGCGGTTTCGATGGCGTCGGCGATCGGGCCGTCCTGCGGACCGGCGCCGTCCGGATCGTTCAGGAAGTTGGCGATCGCGTCGATCGTCAACTGCTCGAGGTCGGGGAGGAACGACTGGATGATCGAGCCGACGACCGGCAGGTCGCACGTCCCGCCGTAGCTCGCGGTGAAGTCGGTGAAGCTGACGTCGAGGCTGCCCGATCTGGTTGACGTCGATGTTCTGCGGGATCGCCCGCCATGCGGCGAGAGCGCGTAGTCGCCGTTGAAGGATGCGGAGTTGGCGTGGATCGCGATGTCGCAGCTCGGCACGAGGCCTGAGCCGCTCAGGTACACGTTCACCCGGATGTCGTTCACCGTGATGTCGGCGGCGACGAAGTTCGTCATCGAGTCCGGCGGCGAACGCGAAGCTCGCGAACGACGGCGGCGGGTTGTTGATCGTGACGGTCGCCCGCCCGAGGCAGCCGAGGATGCCGCCGTCGATGAAGCACTCGTTGTTGATGAGAACGGTGCCCACGGGGACCAGATCGGCGAGGTTCAGGCCGCCGCCGGCGAGGTCGGCCATGAGCGGCTCGACCGTGTTGAGGCCGCTGTCGGTGATCCGGAGGCCGACGCTCGACGGCGAGTTGGCGCCGTCGGCGATCGACGCGCCGCGGATCACGACGACGCGGGCGTTGGCGGCGCGCGCCGTGCACGGTGTCGACGACGCCGCGCCCGGATCGGGTTGAAGATCTCGGTCGCGCTCAGCGCCACGCTGGTGGTGAAGCTGCCGCCGGCTCCGATCGTGACCGGCACGCCGTTCACGGTGAGTAGCCCTGGGCCGGCGGGAGGTTGTTGACGGTACCGGTCACGGTGACCGAGCTCGCGGTCGTGAAGATGCCGTGGGCCGGCGAGGTGATCGTGACGGTGAACGGCGTGCACACGCTCGGCTGGCCGGCGCAGACGTAGCCCGGCTCGACGTCGCAGATCCCGTTGCAGCCGTCGCCGACGGTCAGGTTGTGGTCGTCGCATTCCTCGCCGACGCGCACCAAGCCGTCCCCGCAGATGGGCGTGCACTCGCTCGGCTCGTCCGCTACAGGTCCAGCCGCTCTCGATCGGTGCAGGTGGGACTGCAGCCGTCGCCGGGGAGGAGGTTCTCGTCGTCGCAGGCCTCGGTGCCGCTCAGGACGCCGTTGCCGCAGACCGCGGCGCAGGACGCTCGGCTGCCCGACGCAGGTGTAGCCGTTCTCGACCGTGCACACCGAGCTGCAGCCGTCACCGGACGCGAGGTTGTGATCGTCGCAGTCCTCGCTGCCGCGCAGCAGGCCGTCGCCGCAGACGCGAGTTGCAGTTGCTCGGGGACGCCCGAGCACAGCCAGCCGCTCTCGATCGTGCACGTGGCGCTGCAGCCGTCGCCGGGCACGAGCCCGCCGTCGTCGCAGGCCTCACCCGGGACGAGATGATGCCGTCGCCGCAGACGGTGACGCAGGCGCTGGGCTCGCCGACGCAGAGCCATCCGCTCTCGGTCTGGCAGACGTTGCTGCAGCCGTCACCGGACGCGAGGTCGCCGTCGTCGCAGCCTTCGGCGCCCCGGAGCAGACCGTCGCCGCAGACCGACGAGCAGCTGCTCGGCTGACCGGCGCACGGTCCAGCCGGGCTCCACGGCACAGGTCGTGCCGCAGCCGTCGCCCGGGAGCAGGTCGCCGTCGTCGCAGGCCTCGCCCGGACGCAGCAGGCCGTCGCCGCAGACCGTGGTGCCAGACGCTCGGCGCGACGCCGACGCACGCGTAGCCGGACTCGATGTGGCAGGTCGCGCTGCAGCCGTCGCCGGAGCTGGTGTCGCCGTCGTCGCAGGCCTCACCAGCCGGTGACCAGACCGTCGCCGCAGACCGGCGCGCAGGTGCTGGGCTGGCCGCTGCAGCTCCAGCCGGCCTCGACCGTGGCAGGTCGGGCTGCAGCCGTCGAGCGGCAGATGGTTGCCGTCGTCGCACCCTTCGCTGCTCTCGACGTCGGCATCACCGCACTCCGGCGGCTCGGCGCAGCTCTCGTTGGCGTCGTTGTTGTCGTCGAAGAGATCGCAGTCGCGCGACAGGCCGTCGACGTCGTTCAGGAGATTGCAGATCCGACAGCGCAGACGCTCGTCCGCGCAGCGGGCGAGGCCGGCGGCGGTGGTCTCGTTGCAGCCGGGAAAGGCGGTCGCGAGGGACACGCCGCGCCCGATGCAGCTCGATTCGATCTTGGCGGTCGGCACGGTGACGCAGGTGCTCGCGATCTTGCCGCCGGTCGGGTCGGGCTGGATGCTGCCGGTGCCGAGGCAGGTCGTCTGCAGCGTCACCGCGCTCGTGACGAAGCCGCGCTTCAGGCCTTCCTTCTTGCACTTGTTGAACGAGTTGATGCGGAGGTCTTCGCACTTGCCGGCGGCCTTCAGGACCGCGTGCTCTGGCAGCCCATGACCAGCGAGTTGGTGGCGAGCACCGGGTCGGGAGTCGTGCCGAAGAGATCCTGCATGAAGGCCTGGGTGATCTGGACGGCACGCGTGCCGTGGAGGTTGATGCTCTGCGGGCCGAACGCGGGCGGAACGCCATCGCACGAGTTGTCGGCGGCGATCAGGGCGCTGATGGTCGCCTTCTGCACGCCCGGGCCGGCCGCGATGCATTGCAGGACGGTTTGCGCGCCGAGTAGCTCCGCCGGCCTTCTTGGCGACGCAGCTCCGCGTGTCCTTGACCGCGGCGAGGTCACCTTGCGCATGCCCTTGTTGATGGCGTTGATGCAGCGCCCGGTGTCGCTCGCCGTGAGTTGCGCCGAGGCGAGGGAGGGAAGCAGCAGCGTCAGCACGATCGCCAACGGTGCGAAGCGTTTCATCAAGGGGGTGGTCTTCACTATGCCTCCGTGCTTCTTCCCGAATTCCTCAGTGACACTGTGATCTCGAGGTTGACCGCGGCGTCGCCGTACGTCGTATCGACGTCGACTACCGGTAGCGCTCCGACGATCTTCAGGCCGTTGAGGCTCGTGTTGATGATGTTCGTGCAGCTGCGCGGGCGCGCCCGTCACCAGCGTGGTGCAGTTGCTGCAATCCGGCACATGGTCGTCGAGAAGGCTGTCCGCGACGGCGTTGGTGTCGTAGATCGGTGCGCGCGCGCGTCGCCCGTCGTGAAGAACAGCGTTCACCGTCGCCGGCGCGCTGTAGGTGTCGTCGTCCGTGCACTGCATGCCGTCGGGACCGACGTCGCTCACGAGGCGCAGCGTCAGAGCCTCGGTGAGCGCGCGTCACCGCTCCCGAACGTGCCGCTCTGGACCGGTCTCGATGGGGCTGTTGCAGAGCCCGGGATGCGGCGAGTTCGGGTTGCAGGTCGAGCCCGACGCTTCCAGGCACGCGTCCTCGACGCCGCCGGACGGGTCGGTCCGCGTATCGTTGCACTCGGGATCCTGCGGCAGACCGCCGTTCACGCCGGGCGCGGTGTTCGTGTTGTGATCGATACGGGACTGATAGTCGATGTTCGGGTCGCCGCCGTTGCAGTCGATCTTGCCCGCGCCGTCGATGCCGGCACTCTCGACGCAGATGCGCACGTGCTGCCCGGCCAGACTGATGTCGATCGGGTTGAAGACCATCGAGCTCGCGGGGACCGTGATCTGACGGGCGCCGGTTCCGTCCTGGCCGCCGATCTGCATCGTCTGCGAGCCGCTGAGACCACCCGCGCCCGGCGGGCTCGAGATGCGGATGTTGCCGAAGGGCGTGCCCTTGAGCTGGAGCGAGATCTTGCTGTCGCTCGCGACGAACGTGCACGAACGCGAGACCGGCGTCGCGGTCGCGGTCGGCGTCGGGGTGCGGCTCGGGTCGGCGTTCGGTGGTCGTCGGTGTCGCGGTGCGCGTCGCCGTCGCCGTCAGGGTCGGCGATGCGGTGAGCGTCGGCGTCGCGCGTCGGCGCGGCGTCGAGGTCGGCGTCACGGTCGGCGTGACCGCGATGGTGAGGGTCGGGGTCGGCGTCGCCGCCGCCGGGTTCAGCTGCGCCGCGATGCAGAGGTCGAACGGCTTCTTGACGTCGAGCGTCTCGCCGCCGAATTGGTTGGCGGTGTAGGCGCGGACCGGCGTGAAGCTCGACTGGAGCTTCACCTGGTAACAGAGCAGTTGCTCGCCGTGGAGCTCGGCGCCCGGCTCCTCGTTGTTCTTGTTGGTCGCCACGCAGAGCCGCCGGAGCTTCATGACGTTCACGGAGAGCGAGCCGAACTGGTCGATGACGACCGACGCGATGCGCGGGGTGAACTTGGCCGTCCCCGGCGAGGTGCGCGCCTTGTAGCAGGTGAAATGATCGGTGACGGGCGAGGACGGCGCCGTCGGCGGCGAGACGAGGCTCTTGGCGCTCGGCACCAGCAGGCGCTCGGGCTTCAGAGATCGATCGTCAGGGTGCCGAACTGGTCGACGACCTCTTGGTTCAAGGTCTTCGGAAACTTGCCGGTCCCGGGCACGCGCTTGATCTGGTAGCTCTCGAGATGCTCGGTGTGCGCGGGCGCGCTGGCGTCGTTGCCCTCGACGTTCGACGGATTACAGAGGTCGGTCGGCTTCGCCACCGAGAACCGCCACTCGCCGAACGAGTCGGTCGTTTCGACGTAGGGAATGGGCACGAAGTGGGCCGTGCCCGACGCCGTCTTCGCTTGGTAGCACTGGAAGTTGTCGAGCGGCGGGGACTCTGGGCCCCCGCCTCCGACACGAGACTACTCGGCGTCGCAAGGAATGGGACCCCGCGATCGATCGCGAGGAGCCCCGGCTGCCAGAGCCAACGTGGCTCCGAGGATACGGATCACGACGCCTGTTTTCATTTCAGTCCGCCTTGTCGCTGAACTTGGTGGGCGACTGCGCGATCGGCGGACCGCTGTAGACCGCCTCAAAACAGAGCCCGTCCGTCTGCTGGATCTGCACGGTGAGCGGCTGGCTCAGCGTGGTGAGATCGGGAATACCGAGCGCGCTCCCGCGGCCGGTGAACTGGATCTGTGCCTTGGAGAGCGCGCCTTCCTTGAGCTTCAGCTGATAGCCGCCGTCCGGCGTGAGATCCTTGTCCTTGTACTGGTAGGCCTTGCCGCCGCTCGCCCTTCCAGCACGGCTTCCCGGCAGCAGGTGCCACCGGCCGGGCATGGTGACCTCGAAGCGCAGGCCTGTGTTGTCGTAGATGCAGCACCTCGTAGTTCGGTGGTGGTGAGCGGCGTGCCGTACTCGGCGAGCGTGGTACGCTCGCCCTTCAGCCACTTCCACTTGATCTGATCCTTCGAGCCGCCCTTCTTGATGAGCTGGATCGACGCCTTCCGGGGGACGAACGGCCGACGGCAACCGGTGAGCGGCCCGTCGGTGCAGCCGAGGCCGGGCTCGACCTGACAGGTCGGCGAGCAACCGTCGCCGGCGTCGAGGTTGCAGTCGTCGCATTGCTCGCCGCAGCCGCCCTGCAGGACGCCGTCGCCGCAGAGCATCGGAGTCGCCGACGCAGACGCCGGCGACGCAGACGTCGTCGAGGCGTGCACGCGTTGCTGTCGCTGCACGTGGTGCCGTCGACCTCGAGGCCGTCCGTCGGGCAATCGACGCCGCTTCCGGTGCAGGTCTCCTCGACGTCGCAGTCGCCGGCATCGGGCCGGCAGACGGTGGTGGCAGGCGCGAAGCCGTCGGCGGGACAGTCGGTGCTCGCAGCCCGTGCAGCTCTCGGCGAGGTCGCAGACGCCGGCCGTCGCGCGGCATTCGACCGTGCGTCGGCGCGAACGCATCGGCCGGACAGTCGTCACCGACGCCGTCGCAGGTCTCTTCGGCGTCGCAGACGCCGGCGACCGCGCGGCACGACGCCGTGCTCTTCACGTCGGGCGGGCAGAAGATGCCGAAGCCGTCGCAGGTCTCGGCGAGGTCGCAGACGCCGTTCGCCGGACGACACACGGTCGTTGCGGGCTCGAGGGCATCCGCCGGGCACGCGTCGCCCGTGCCGTCGCAGGTTTCCGCAACGTCGCGGAAACCGCTGGCCGGCCGGCAGACGCCTGGAGCTCTTGGAATCGGCGGGGCACGCCGCGCTCGAGCCGGTGCAGTTCTCCACGAGGTCGCAAATGCCCGCGGCGCCGCGGCAACATGGTCGAGTTGGACGCGAAGGTGTTGGCCGGGCAGGCCGCGCTCGAGCCCGTGCAGTTCTCGGCGACGTCGCAGACGCCCGCCGCGGGACGGCAGGTGACCGAGCTCGCAGCGAAGGCGTTCGCAGGGCAGTTCGGGCTCGACCCGGTGCAGTTCTCGACGACGTCACAGACGCCGGTCGGAGCGGCGGCACGGAGTACCGCTGAGGAAGCCGTCAGGCGGGACAGGCTGCCGTCGAGCCGGTGCAGTTCTCGGCCGCGTCGCAGACGCCGCCCGTGGCCGCGCGACACACGGTCGCGCTCGAGACGAAGGTGTTCGCCGGGCAGGTCGCCGCCGAGCCCGAGCAGCTCTCCGCGACGTCGCAGATGCCGGCGGAGGGACGGCACGATGCCGCCCGAAATGAAATGACAGGTCGAGTTGCAGCACACGCTGCCGGCGATCCCGGTGTCGCACTGCTCGCCTTGCCCCGAGTCGACGGTGCCGTTGCCGCAGAGGCTGTGCAGGGTGACCGTCACGAAATGGCCGTCGCTGCTTTGGGTCCGGCTTGGGCTTCCCGGGATAGGTGCAGGCGCTGCAGCCGCTCACGCTGCTGCCTTCGCCGAGACGAACGCGCGGCTTCGCAGGAGTTGCTACGCGTCGTGCCGGTCCACGTGAAGCTCAGGGCGTGGCCCTGGGCGACACCGTTGCTGGTACCGTCGATGCGCGCGGTCCCAATCTGGTTGAAGGGCCCGCTCACGTCCGAGCCGCCGCTCGGGACGGAGCCGGGATCGGAGAAGTCAAGCGAGCCGCTCGTCAGCGAGCCCCCGGTGAAGCTACCGCTCACACCGCTGATGTCGGCCGCACCATCGCATCCCGACGCGTCGTTGATACGGTTCATGTCGCCGGTGCGCTGGGTGTCGATGTCGAGGAAGTACGCGCCTGGGGCCGTGACGTTGAAGGAAAGATTGTGCTTCGCCGTCCCGTTGCTGTCGCGGGTGTTGAACGACGGTGGTATCCGGCGCTGATGTTCCAGGCGAAGCGGGTCTTGAACGTCGTCCCGTCGTTCGTCTGGATCGCGACCGACGAGCGAATGGAGCCGTCACCGTCACCCGAGTTGCCGGTGCTCCCGGAGGTCGTCGCCGTTGCACTCGAGATCGACTGCGCGCAGCGCGGAATCAGAGGCGACGTAGATGGATGCAAGGGCGGCCACGAGCGCTGCGGCGACCAGTCTTGCGCGTTGGGATCATGCGACATCCTCCGTGGGGGATCTCCCAGAGCTTCGTAGGGTTCTCGGGTATTGCTGCGAAGGCGGCTTGCGCCTCGGCACGGCACTATGACGGACATAAGCGGAGGGAATTCCCGCCGCTGGGATTGCGCAGCTCCCTTACGCGGGGAGGGCGGTTTCGTCAAGCAAAATCGCATGAAGCGCTTGCGGGAGTGCGATTCGCGGGTCGAGCGAGGCCGCTCGCTCGGTGCGTCATGCGGCGCTCGATGGGCGATCGGCGCGGGAGCGTACTCGGTCCCGACGCGGTGCGCGCCGAGGACCGAGCCGTTCGGGCCAGCGGGTTACTTCTTGCCGCCGTACTCGGCGCCGAAGAATTCCTTGCTGTCCGCCGTCGTCGGCTTGATGGTGCGGCTGCCCTCCTGCCAGTTGGCCGGGCAGACCTCGCCGTGCTTCTCGGTGAACTGGAGCGCCTTGACCATCCGGAGCGCCTCGTCGACGCTCCGTCCGAGCGGAAGGTCGTTCACGACCTGGTGGCGGACGACGCCCTCGGGATCGATGAGGAAGAGGCCACGCAGCGCCACCCCGTCCGGCAGGAGGACGTCGTAGGCACGGGCGATGTCCTTCTTCAGATCCGCGATCAGCGGGTACGTAGATGTCCCCGAGGCCGCCCACGTTCCGAGGCGTGTTCCGCCACGCGAGGTGGGAAAAGGCGCTGTCGACCGAGACCCCGAGGATCTGGACGCCGAGCTTTGGAATTCCGCACCGCGATCCGAGAACGAGATGATCTCGGTCGGGCACACGAAGGTGAAATCGAGAGGATAGAAAAACAAGAGGACGTACTTGCCGCGATAGTCCTCGAGCTTGATTTGCTTGAACTGGCCGTCCTCCATGACCGCTTCTGCGGTGAACGACGGAGCCTTTTGCTGCACGAGCACTGCCATGAGTGTCTCCTTATGGTTGAGTGAGTCGCGAGGCGGACGTCGCCGTGCTGACGCGTCGTGCCGTATCGCTCGAACCTACCGATGCGTCTCCAGCATGGCAAGCTTGGGGACTCCATTCGCAGGGGCCGCCGGCCTGCATGGTTGAAGCAGGCGGTGACGGTGCCCTCGAGCGTCGCGAGCGTCTCGCGGACTTCAGTCGACGGCGACGATCGGAATGCCCGTCGAGACCCGACGACCGACGAAGGTGATCGTACCGATCGTCCTCGGCCGGCGGCGATCGCTGCGGGCGTCGCGAGCAGCGTCACGGTGCCGGCGGCGAGCCGTATCGCAGCGAGCCGGAGGAGCGAGGACAACGGACGTGCGCATGTGAGCCTCCGAGCGCGCGACGCTAGCGGCGACGCGTCCGCGCGGTCAAACGCTGGCAAGGCGGCGTGGCGCCCGCTAAGAGAGCGGCCGCATGTCGGTCCGCATCCGGAAGGTGCTGGTCGCCAACCGCGGCGAGATCGCGCGCCGCGTGCTGCGCACCGTGCCGCGCGATGGGCATCGCGAGCGTCGCGGTCTACTCCGGACGCCGACGACGCGCGCCGCACGTCGCCGACGCCGACGAGGCGGTCCGCATCGGGCCGGCCGCCGAGCCGCGAGTCGTATCTCGCGATCGACCGCGATGCTCGCCGCGGCGCGACGCGACCGGCGCCGACGCGATCCATCCCGGCTACGGCTTCCTGTCGGAGAACGCCGACTTCGCCGCGCGCGTCGCCGAGGCCGGGCTCATCTTCATCGGCCCGCCGGTCGAGGCGATCCGGCGCATGGGCAGCAAGATCGGCGCGAAGGCAGATCATGGCGGCGGCGCGGCGTGCCGGTCGTGCCGGGCGTCGCTCGCCGAGCTGCCGCTCGGCGAGAGCGTCGACGCGCGGCGCGCACGCTCGGCTTCCCGGTCCTCATCAAGGCGTCGGCCGGCGGCGGCGGCAAGGGCATGCGCATCGTGCGCGACGCGCGGCGAGCTCACCGAGGCGCTCGCGACGCGCGCGCCGCGAGGCGAGCAGCGCGTTCGGCGACGACACGCTGCTGCTCGAGCGCTACTTCGATGCGCCCGCGCCACATCGAGATCCAGATCTTCGGCGACGCGCACGGCAACGTCGATCCACCTCGGCGAGCGCGAGTGCTCGATCCAGCGCCGCTACCAGAAGGTGATCGAGGAGGCGCCGTCGCCGGCCGTCGACGCCGAGCTGCGCGACGCGCATGGGCGCGGCGGCGGTCGCGGCCGCGCGGGCGATCGGCTACGTCGGCGCCGGCACGGTCGAGTTCATCGTCGATCAGCAGGGCGAGCTTCTACTTCCTCGAGGTCAACACGCGCCTGCAGGTCGAGCACCCGGTGACCGAGGCGGTGACCGGGCTCGACCTCGTGCGCTGGCAGATCCTGCTCGCGCGAAGGCGAGCGCGTTGCCGCTGCGGCAGGCCGACGTCGCCTCGACGGGCACGCGATCGAGGCCCGCCTCTACGCCGAGGATCCCGCCAACGACTTCCTGCCGGCGACCGGATCGCTGGCGCTGTGGAGCCGGCGACGATCGCGGGCATCCGCTACGACGGTGGGGTCGAGCGCGGCAGCGAGGTCGGCGTGCACTACGATCCGCTCCTGGCCAGAGATCATCGCGCACGCCCGACCCGCCACGAGGCGATCGCCGTCGGCTCGCGGCGCGCGCTCGAGCTGCTCGGCGTCGGCCCGATCACGACCAATCGCGATTTCCTGATCGCCGTGCTCGACCACCCGGCGTTCGCCGCCGGCGAGCTCACACCCATTTCATCGAGCAGCATCTGCCGCGCGGCAGACCGGACTGCGGCGCGCCGACCCGAGCACGCGACCGCATCCACGCGATCGTCGCCGCGCTCTACGAGCACGAGCGCCGCCGCGCGCCGGCTGGACCGCTGCCGTCGAGCATCCCGTCGGGTTGGCGCAACAATCGCTGGCGGCGCGCAGGACGCGAGCTTCACGGTCGGCGGGCGAGCGCATCGACGTCCGCTACGTCGCCGAGCCGACGGGCGCGTTCGCGATCACGGATCGGCGACCAGGCGCTCGCCTGTCGCGTGTTCGACGCCGACGCGACCTGCCTCAGCGTCGAGATCGACGGCGTGCGCCGGCGCTTTCAGCGTCATCGCCACCGACGGCGCGCTCGGTCGTGCACGGTCCGCTCGGGACCGCCACGCTGACGCCCGTGCCGCGGTTCCCGCCCGCCGAGCGCGAGGACCTGGCGGGCGGCTGCCTGGCGCCCGATGACCGGCATCATCCGCGACGTCCGCGTCAAAGAGGGCGACCGCGTCGAGAAGGGCACGGTGCTGCTCGTCCTCGAGGCCATGAAGATGGAGCACCAGATGGTCGCGCGCGACGTCGGGCGTCGTGAAGCAGGTGCGCGTCGAGGTCGGGCAGATGGTCGATCCCGACGAGGTGCTGATCGTCGAGGCTCGACGGCGGACCTGACGGACGGCCCGACGTGGTCGGGTGCACCGCGCCTACGTGTCGCAAGCGGATGATGCGGCGCTAGCGCTGGCGACCAGCAGGCCCGGAGCGGAGCGATCGCATACCGCGGCCGCTGCGTGCCTGGGCGGCGTACGCTGCGCGCAACCGGGTGCGGGTGAGCGCCTCGCTGCACGAGCAGGTTGACCTTCGACTCGATGCCGAACGAGGTGTGGCTCCGCCGTGCCACTCGATGCGCGGCTGGTCCCAGTGGCTGCCAGAGCGCGCTGCACCTGACCGGACGGGACCAGGCGATCGGCGGCGCCGCCGAAGATGAAGAGCCGATCGGCCGGGACGCGCGAGCGGCATCGCGAGCGGCGACGACGACCTGCGAGCAGCCGGCGATCGCGTCGAACGAGATGCCGAAGCGCTCGGCGAGCTCGCGGACGAAGACCGGGCACGTGGCGCTGCGACGAGTCCCATGACGTCGACCATCGGCATGCCGGCGATCACGCACGCGAGGTCGGGCTCGAGCCCGGCAGTCGAGCGCGGCGATGCCGCCGCCGAGCGAGAGGCCGTAGAGCCCGACCGGCATGCCGTCGCGCGCGCGCAGCCAGCGCGAGCAGGCGGCGCAGATCCCAGACCGCCTGCGCCTTCAGAGTGCACGATGTCGAGGATCTCGCCCGGAGAAGAGCCCGTCGCCGCTCCGCCAGCCGCTCGCGCGCGGTCCGTGCAGCGGCAGCACGGGCAGCACGAGATTCACGCCGAGCGTCTCGTGCAGCCAGCGCGGGCTGAACTGGAAGAAGCCAGTGAGCGGCGAGCCGGTGCGGTACCCGTGCAGAGCACACCGAGCCAGGGACGCGGCGGACCGGGATGCTGCAGCAGCCACGCGTGCGCGGTGCGGTTGCGCGGCGCGGGCGTGCCAGCGCTCGCCGCCGGGCTCGCCCGCACGCGGCTCGATACTCGCTCGCGAAGGTCAGATGGCGATAGGTGCGTCCGAAGCTCGACGCGTCGGTCGTGAGCGCAGCGGCTCGAGCGCGCGGCGGCGGCGGGGAAGTACCCGCTCGGATCGTCGAGCCAGCCGGCGTCGTCGAAGAAGATGCGAGCGCGTCGGCGATCTCGCGCGCGCAGGCGATCGACGGTCGGCGGCGCGTCGACGAAGCGGGCGCGAGCAGCACCTCGCTCATGAAGAAGATCTCGTCGAACGACCATCTTCGCCGCGACGAGCGGCGAGCGGTCGATGCTCGGCAGGTCGCTCGGTGCGCGTCGACCGTAGCGGCCCGGCGGGAAGAGCCAGCGACTGGCGAGGCACGCTCGGCGCGAGGAGCGCGCGCACGGCGACTTCGAGGGCGAAGCTGGTGACGGTCGCGGATCATCGCGGGTCTCCAGACGTGAGGCATGATAACACGCGCGAAGGACCTCGAGTATGCGCGTCGTCATGCGACGCGCGTCAGGTCGCGCAGAGGCGTGGGAGTGAAGTGCCGGTCATGGGGCGACTCCCGGGGGGTGCGGATCTTTACGCTCGGTCGGCGCGCGGTTGTAAAGCTCGCATCTCCGCTTCGCAACGCATCCGCTAGTCGAGGAGGACATGTGACGACGACCGCGACGCGCTACGAGCTTCGCAATACCGCAGCGTGGATCACGCTCGATTCGCCCGAGAACCGTAACGCGCTCTCGGCGCCGCTCGTCGCGCGAGCTCGGCGCGCATCTCTGCAAGCCGCCGATCGCCGATCCGGCGGTGCGCGCGATCGTGCTCACCGGCAACGGTCCGGCGTTTCTGCGCGGGCGCCGATCTCGAAGAATCGCGGCGACGCGGTCGCCCCGGGAGCGGCGGCAAGAATCCCGTTCGTCGAGATCCTGCGCGCTGATGTGGGACGGGCCGAAGCCGGTGATCGTCGCCGCCAACGGTGCACGCGCTTCGGCGGCGGCGTCGGCCTCATCGCGGCGGCCGACATCGCGATCGCCGTCGACTCGCGCGATGCTGAGCTTCAGCGAGGTCCGCATCGGGCGTCATCCCGGCGATGATCTCGGTCGTCGTGCTGCCGAAGCTCGGCGTCCATCAGGCCATGCGCCTGTTCCTGACGGGCGCCCGCTTCACGGCCGCCGAGGCGCGCGGCTACGGCCTCGTCGCATCGCGTCGTGCCGGCCGGCGGACCTCGCGGCGCGCCGTGCAGGACGGAGGTCGACGCGATCGCGCTCGGCGGCCCGAACGCGGTCGCCGGAAGCGAAGCGTCTCGATCCGCACCGTCGAGCCGCGTCTCGATGGACGAGAGGGCTTCGCGTACGCCGAGGCAGAAATCGCCGAGCTCTTCGCGTCGCCGGAAGCGGCGGAGGGCATGATGGCGTTCGCGACCAAGCGCAAGCCCAGCTGGGCGAGTAGAGAGAGTCATGGCCAACGGCGAGGTGTTCGACGTGTGTGTGATCGGCACCGGGGCCGGCGGCGGCGTCATGATGCAGGAGCTGACCGCGGCGGGCTTCCGCGTCGTCGCGTTGCAGCGCGGGCCGTTGCTCACGCCGAACGACTTCGTCGACGACGAGCTCAAGGTCATGATCCGCGACGCGCTCTTCTCGCCGAACCAGCTGGAGACCTTCCGCCCGAACGACAGAGACGCCGACCGATGCACGGGCCGCTTCAACGCGACGGCGCGACTGCGTCGGCGGCACGATGACGCACTGGTCGGCGTGGTCGTGGCGCTTTCGGCCCGACGAGCTCCGCGTGCTCTCACACGACGGTCCGCTCGCCGGCGCGAGCCTCGCCGACTGGCCGTTCCCGTACGACGAGATCGAGCCGTTCTACGAGAAGGCCGAGTGGGACTTCGGCGTGTCCGGCAGCGCCTACGCCAACCCCTTCGGCGCTCCGCGCAAGAAGGACTATCCGAACCCGCCGCATCCCGAGCGCGTCTCGAGCCGGCGCGTTCGCGCGCGGCGCGCGAGAAGCTCGGCTACCATCCGTTCCCGCTGCCCGGTCGCGATCAACTCGCGCGCCGTACGGCGACCGCCCGCAGTGCATGTACGGCGGCGCCTGCTACGGCTTCGGCTGCCCGGTGCAGCGCCAAGGCGACGTCGCTCTCGGTCTGCATTCCCGAAGGCGCTCGCGACCGGCAAGCTCGACCTCCGTGCCGAACGTCGTCGCGCGCGAGATCACCGTCGGGAAGGACGGCCGCGCGCCGCAGCGTCCGCTACCTCGACGAGGCCGGAAAGGAGCACGAGGTCCGCGCCGAGCAGCATCGTCGTCTCGCGGCAACTCGATCGGCTCGTCGCACCTCCTGCTGATGTCGAAGTCGGATCGTTTCCGCACGGGCCTCGCCAACTCGAGCGGGCTCGTCGGGAAGAACCTCACGTTCCACATCGTGCCGGCGGTCGGCTTCACGATCGACGAGCCGGCGCTCGGCATGACCGGCATCAACGGCCACGTCGCCGTCGACGACCTGCACCCGAGCGATCCGAAGCGCGGCTTCATCCGCGGCGGTGTCATCGGCGAGCCGAACGCACGGCACGGCGACGCCGATCGTTCTACTGGTCGCTCACCGGCGCGCGGCGCGACCGATGGCGCGGAGCTGGGGCGCGCCGCTGAAATCGTTCTTGAAGAAGTTCCCGCGCGCCATCCTGCTCGCCGCGCGTGCTCGAGGACCTGCCGATGGAGTCGAACCGCGTCGACCTCGACCCGACCGTGAAGGACCGCTTCGGCTTGCCGGTGCCGCGCATCACGCACGGCCAGCACCGAACGACCTCGCGATGCACCGCTGGTATCAGCAGAAGCTCCTCGACATCGCCGAGGCGCCGGGCGCCACCGAGAAGTGGATCTCGCAGGTCCCGGGCTTCACGCTGATCGACGAGAAGACGCCGATGAACGGCGGGCACGTCAGGCACTTCATGGGACGTGCCGCATGGGCGCCGACCCGACAGACGCTCGGTGCTCGACAAATGGTGCCGGACGCCACGACGTGCCGAACCTCTGGGTCGTCGACGGCAGCTGCTTTCCGACGTCGGGCGGCTACAACCCGACGCTCACGATCCTCGCCAACGCCTATCGCGTCGCCGACCACTTCATCGCCGAAGCCAAGCGGCAGAACCTCTGAGGAGGACGCGCCGACCATGACCCTCACGCGTCGCGACTTCCTGCTGCAGAGCGCGCTCTACGGCGGCACGCTCTGGGCCGCCGTGAACGTCCGCGTCCGCAGCGCCCTCGCGGCGGCCGCCGCGTTCGACGACGCCCGTCGTGCTTGAGCGCCGGCGAGTGGAAGCTCGTCGAGGCCATCACCGGCCGCATCATCCCGACCGACGACGAGCCGGGCGCCGATCGAGGCCGGCGTCGTGAACTTCATCGACAAGGCGCTCGCCAACGAGGACAAAGCGCTCGTACCGGTCTACGAGGCCGGCCTCGCCGGCGTCGACGCGGTCGCCAAGAAGCGCTTCCAAAAGCCCTTCGTCGCGCTCGCGCCCGCAGAGCAGGACGAGGTCCTCCTGCCGCTCGAGGCGGCAAACGGCCGACGGCTGGCCGAAGGGCGCCGTCGGCGCCGCCGGACTTCTTCGCCGCCGATCCGCGCCCACGCCGATCTTCGGCTTCCTCTGCGATCCGTCGTACGGCGGCAACCGCGACTACGCCGGCTGGAAGGTCGTCGGCTATCCCGGCCGCCAACACCACCGCGGCGGCTACACGAAGGATCAGATGCTCGGCAAGGAGCCGATCGTCCCGGTCGTGGAAGGCGTAGGCGATTCTGGTAGGAACGACGCCGCATGACCGACGTTCTCCGCATCGCGAATTGCAGCGGCTTCTACGGCGACCGCCTGAGCGCGGCGCGCGAGATGGTCGAAGGCGGGCCGATCGACGTCCTGACCGGCGACTACCTCGCCGAGCTGCACCCTGATGATCCTCCTGAAGGATCGTATGAAGGATCCGCGGCTCGGCTACGCGCGCACCTTCCTCCGCCAGCTCGAGGAGGTCGGCGGCCGCGTGCAAGCGCGCGCGGCATCAAGATCGTCGTGAACGCCGGCGGTCTGAACCCCGCCGGCTGCGCCGAGGCGGCGCGCGCGCTCTACCAGAAGCTCGGCGTGAACGCGCGTCGTCGCGCACCTCGAGGGCGACGACATCCTGCCGAAGCTCGACGCGCTCGCAGGCGCGCGGCGAGCCGCTCACGCACCTCGATCAAGGGCGCGCCGCTCGCGCGAGCTGCAGGCTCCGGTGCTCTGCGCCAACGCCTACCTCGGCGGTTGGGGCATCGTCGCGGCGCTCGAGCGCGGCGCCGACCTCGTGATCTGCCCGCGCGTCACCGACGCGCGCGCTCACGCTCGGACCGGCGGCCTGGAGGTTCGGCTGGAAGCGCGACGACTGGGATCAGCTCGCGGCGGGCGTCGTCGCCGGGCACATCATCGAGTGCGGCGCGCAGACGACCGGCGGGAACTACGCCTTCTTCAAGGAAGTGCCCGACCTCATGCATCCCGGCTTCCCGATCGCCGAGATGCGCGCCGACGGCAGCTTCGTCATCACCAAGCATCCGGGCACGCGGCGGCTCGGTCTCGGTCGGCACGGTCACGGCCCAGCTGCTCTACGAGATCGGCGGGCCCGCTCTATCCGAACCCCGACGTCACCGCGCGCTTCGATACGATCCAGCGTCGACGCAAGACGGTCCGGACCGCGTGCTCGTGCACGGCATCAAGGGCGAGCCGCCGCCGCCGACGCACCAAGGTCTGCATCAACTACTTCGGCGGCTACAAGAACAGCATGACGTTCGTGCTCGCCGGCCTCGACATCGAGGAGAAGGCGCAAGCTCGCCGAGGAGACGCTGTGGAGGCTCGTCGGCGGGCGCGAGCGCTTCGCCGAGACGCGGGCGACGCTCGCAGCGCGCCGACCGTCCCGATCCCGGCAGCAACGAGGAGGCGTTCGCCTACCTCACGATCAGCGTGAAGGATCCCGACGCGCAGAAGGTCGGGCGCGCGTTCTCCGAGCAAGGTCGTCGAGATGGCGCTCGCGAGCTACCCGGGTTTCTTCATGACGAGCCCGCCGGGCGGCGAGTCGCAGATCGGCGTCTACTGGCCGACGCTCGTCCCGTCGGCGGCGGTCGAGCAGCGGCTGGTGATCGGCGAAGACGTCGATCGCCAATTCCGCACGTCGATCCGCCGGCGTCGCTTCGCGAAGCCGACAGCCCCGGCGATCGCGCTGCCCGCGGCGCCGACGGCGGCGCCGACGCGCGACGTGCCGCTCGGCACGATCTGCGGCGCGCGCTCGGGCGACAAGGGCGGCAACGGCAACGTCGGCGTCTGGGTGCGGACGCCCGAAGCCTACCGCTGGCTCGCCGAGCTACCTCACGGTCGAGCGCGCTCCGCGAGCTGCATGAGCGAGGCCCGCGACGCTCGAGGTCGACCGCTTCGAGCTCCCGAACCTTCTGGCGCTGAACTTCGTCGTGAAGGGCCTGCTCGGCGACGGCGTCGCGGCGTCGCTCAGGCAGCGACCCGCAGGCGAAGAGCCTCGGCGAGTATCTGCGCGCCAAGGTCGTGCCGATCCCGACGGCACTCGCTGTAGCGACCTCCACCCGAAACTGCCGCGACGAAGCGCGGCATCCGTCGCCGCTCGTCAGAAACCTGACGGGAGTTTTCTGCCGGGTCGTTTCGGCCGTCCGGCCCGGGGCGCAGTCACGCGGCAGCTGCGTTGCCGGCGGGCATGGAACCTGCTCACCCTCGGTCGGGGAGGTGGCGGGATGGCGGCACGCGGCGAGGATGACGGACGCGGTGGCGGGCCGCGCGGCGCGGCGCGGTGCGCTCGTCGCCGGCCTGCTCCGCTGCGCCGCGCGTCGACGCCGCCGCACCGTCTTCGGCTCCGCCGGCACTGCGATCGACCGTCGACGCCGCCACCGACGGCGGCAACGATTCGACGCCGCGCATCGTCACCGACGGGCGCGGCACCTGGCTCACGATCTGGGCGGCGACCGGCGGCGGCGGCGCGTCGGACCCGACTGCGACGTGCTGTCGCGTCGCGCTCGCTCGACCTCGGCGTCATCGTGGACCGCGCCCGATCGCCCGGTGAATCGCAGCGCGGCGACCGACGACGATGCCTTCGACTTCGCGCCCGCGCTCGCGACCGACGGACAGCGGGCTCTGGATCGCCGTCGTGGGTCGCGACGAACGGGCTCGACACCGACGTCTTCGATCGCGCGCTCGACCAACGGTGGCGCGAGCTGGAGCGCCGAGGCAGCGCTCCACGCCGACGCGCACAAGCGATGCGGCAACGACGACCACCCGCAGATCGCGACCGACGGCACCGGCACGTGGGTGTCGTCGTGGGACGCGAACGGTCGCGAGCGGCACCGATCGGGACGTCTTCGTCGCGCGCTCGACCGACGCCGGCGTCACGTGGAGCGCGCCCGCGCGATCGCCAGCAACGCGAGCATCGACCACGGCACGGACCAGCGCCCGCAGCTCGGCGACGGCAGCGGGCAGTGGCTCGTCGTGTGGGCGCTCGAACGACCCGCTCCGGCGCCACCAAAGGGCAACGACTTCGACGTTCTGGTCGCGCGCTCGACCGACGGCGCGCTGCGACCGGAGACGCCGCCGCCGTGCTCAACACCAACGCCGCGAGGCGATCGCGGGCTCGACGATCGCCCGCAGATCGCGACCGACGAGCACGGCGACGTGGGTGGCCGCGTGGGTGTCCGACGAGAACCTCGGCGGCACGCTCGGCACCGACCTCGACGTATCTGACCGCCCGCTCGACGGACGGCGGCGTCACGTGGAGCGCGCCGGCCGCGCTCAACAGCACACGCCGTGGACTGACACGCGGCGAGGACGCGCGCTCCGACGCTCGCCACCGACGGCGCCCGGCGTGGGTCGCCGCGTGGGAGTCGACCGACACGCTCGGCGGCACGATCGGCGGCGACTTACGACATCCTGATGGCCCACTCGATCGACGGCGGCGCGCACTGGTCGGCGCCGCACGCGCTCGACCCGGAGGCGGCGAGCGACGGCCGGCGCGACATCGGCGCCGCAAGCTCGCGACCGCCGGAGGCGTCTGGAACGCCGTGCTGGGTCGGCGAGCGGCGGCACGTTCGGCGCGACACCGCGACGTGTTGCGCGCGGGCGGGACGCGAGCGCGGTGCGGCGACGGCACCGGTCGATCCCGGGCGAGCAATGCGACGACGGCAGCGCGCAGCGGCGGCGACGCCTGTCCGGCGAGCTGCGAGTATCCGCCACCGCCGCCGACACCGGTCGCGACCGGCATTCCGGGCAGCAATACGTAA
>ERZ1370068.10270-contig-8983_pt1 | contig 47526 bp, 84 predicted proteins | sample MGYA00561227_ERZ1370068 | MGnify/ENA primary metagenome ERZ1370068 (study PRJEB38410, sample SAMEA6850437) | metagenome | study: Metagenomic assessment of the ecological functions of the soil: analysis of the soil microbiota associated with the... | reverse complement strand
TTACGTATTGCTCACTCTTTTTGACAACATTTTACCAGGTATTCTGCTGCTACAGGTAGATCTTCCACTATAACGCATGACAGGTCATGAACCCGGAAATTATTAAACGATTTTCAAGTTTCTTTATGTTCTTCCATTATAATTATTCCGCTTCTTCCGTGTGCTTTATCCACTCAGAAAAATCTATTTCAATTTCACCGATGGATATTGCAACCTGGCATTTATGTTCAAACTCTTTGCATTTTTCCTGTGTTGGGTGAGCATGCCTGCAAAACCAAAAGTGGGTTTTATTTGTGCGCTGATTTTCTGAGTAGTTCGAGGTCTTTCTTCCGCAATTATCGCGGATGGCTGCCAGGTCTTCATCGTAAGTATCAAGTATTGCCCTGAATATGGTCTCTTATGTACGGATAATCATTTTCGTACATTTCATATATGTAGGCAGCATCAATTTTCATTGTTAAATATGAAGGTGGTTTTTAATGATGTTTATTTGACATTGATACAAAAATTTATCGGGTTATTTAACTAATAGATAATAGAACGTGTCTTTTTCGTTTTTATTATCGCTACTGACATATCAGTACAAATCCAACATTCATGAAAAGACCCTTTGAATTTTTCAGGCACATGTATCATACGCTTCGTATTTGTCGGGGTTGATTCTTCGCTTTCTCTGACCAGCGAAACCATTCTGCTCACGAACCAGATCCTCCTTGCTGCTGTTGCCGTTAATTTTTTGCATTCGTCTTTTATTTTTTTTCAGCGAGCTTTCATTGAGTTGCCTGGTAAACATGATCACCGCCAGCGTTTTCTCATGTCCGTATTTATTGTAACCGGCGGCTGAATTCAGGCTTGCACGAATACTTTGTGTTTTGGGTATTAATTTTACCTGATCGTGATAAGTATTGTAGAAGGTTTGGGTGCAGGAGAATGGCTTTTCTATTTCCCCACATTTGTTTCGATCGCTTTTATGGTTCGCATTTCTAAAGATTACAGCGAACTGGTGATGACTTATGGCGTTACGATCCTGGCGGCATTTTTTGTATTGAATTCTCATAGCCCATGATACAGGTTTGCAACCGATCCACGGAAATGCACTTCAGCATCTCTATACCCTTTAATAGCGGCCCTGCTTACTGTTTATATATCCGTTCTGATATTGCGTGTGAACCGCGGTAATGAGAACCTGATACTGGAAGAAAAACGATTCAGCGATTCTATTTATAATACGTCACTTCTTGACGGGGTATTTATTATTAATGCCGGAACAGGCATTATTGAAGATTGCAACCAACGGACAATACAGCTATTTGATATCACTGAAAAAGGAGATCATCGGGACTGACGTCACCACCTGGTTTCAAGGCAAGAGTGTACGATCATTGCTTAGAAAGCATGAGATCAATGCAGGATCATGGCAGGGAGAATTAACTATCCGTACAATAAAAGGGAAATTATTTTATGCATATGCCAGCGCAGTTGAATTTACATACAAGAATATTCAATACCGGAAAATAAGCATCCTCGATATGACGGATTTAAAATCAACAGAATTTGAGTTGATAAAAGCAAAAGGAGAAAAGCTGAATCTGCGGCTAAAATGAAGACCCGGTTCCTTTCAATATGAGCCGCCACGAACTTCGTACACCTTGAACGGGATCATCACCCATCTAACCTTACTCCAGGAAGATTACCTGACTTCTCAAAAGCCACAACTTGATATTCTGAAGTATTTCCTGAGCAATACGTTACTCCCTGGTAAACGACATTCTTGATCATACAAAAATGGAAGCGGGCAAGCTGGAATTAGTAAAAGGCTCCTGTAAATATGCAAGTGTTTGCCGGGCGTGTCATCAGTCAATTCAGCCACCAGGCGGAAATAAAGGGTCTTGATTTTAAAAAACTCATCATCGATCCTGAACTAATATTGAATTGCTTTACGGATGAGACAATTTCACCAGGTTTTGAGTAATCTCTTAGCAAATGCAATCAAATTCACATCATGGAAGTATTACTTTCATTGCCAGTAAGGTGATGTCATCAAGCACGAATGTTTTCGCACAATTTGTAATTGAGGACACCAGCATTGGCATACCTGAAAATAAAAGAAAAGAAATATTTGAAAGTTTTACACAGGCTGATCTTGAGACCACCAGGAAATAGGGGGTACAGGCCTGGGTCTTACCATTACCTCAAAGAACTCCCGGAAGTATTCAATTCCGAACTGGTATTAAAAAGTGAAGAAGGCAAGGGAAGTCAATTTAGATTTTGATCTGCCCGTAAATGAAAACAGAAAAGTATACATCACTGGTAAAAACAGATAAGGTGCTTACTTTTGTCAGGCATCAGGGTGCTTGTTGCAGAAGATAATGCGAACATGGCGGTGATAAAACGCTTTCTTGAAAAATGGGGTGTGGAGATCAGTGAAGCAGAGAATGGAAAATTGCTGTAAATCTTTTTACAAAAAAGGCGGGTATGATCTTTTGCTTTTTGATCTCGAGATGCCTGAAATGGACGGGTTTCTGCTCTGGAAAGAAGTGCGTAAGGTAGCATAACGATGTCCCCATCATAGCGCCTTTACAGCTGCAGTATATGAAAACATGCAAACTGACCTGAAAGAAAAGGTTTTACTGATTTTATACAAAAACCCTTCCGTCCTGACGACCTTCATAAAAATTTCTTCCTCTCACGTATCCGCAAAAAGAGCGTAACTCCCTTGAGCGTCGCATACTGAATGTAACGTCGTAATTGAGCTCGTTCAATTATTTTCAAAAACATAATTACTTCAGAATCTGCCGATACCTTTGCGGCTTGATTAATCAATGCAATGTGAAAAACTGTATTCTGTCATTGCCGTATTCATATTTTCCGCTACCCAATCGCAAACAAAGAGAAAGACCGATGCCAAAGCTAAGATAACAGGAACTGTAATTGATTCCTCCTCGAACCTGCCGCTTGAATATGCTACCATTACTTTATTCAGACAGGGAGAAACAAAAGCCATTCAATGGCGCTACTACTGATAACGTTGGAAATTTTACGGTAACGAATGTGCCTCCGGGTACTTTCACGATCGTTGTGGAGTCTATAGGTTATTCACCATTTTCAATAAAGAATGTTATCATCAATCAGAAACATGAGGTTGTCAATCTGAAAAATATCATGCTTTCGAAAAAGCAGCAAACATTGCAAAATGTTACGGTAACTGCACAGAAAAAACTGGTGGAGAATAAAATTGACAAACTCGTTTATAACGCGGAGAAGGATATTACTTCACAAACAGGTGTTGCAACAGACGTATTGAAAAAGTTCCGCAGGTATCTGTTGATGTGGATGGAAATGTAGAACTGGCAGGCAGTTCGAGTATACGATTCCTGATCAACGGAAAACCTTCCACCGCTTTTGGCAGCAGTATTACTGATGTTTTACAATCCATTCCCGCAAGTCAGATAAAAAGTATTGAGGTGATAACCAACCCCGGCGCCAAATATGATGCACAGGGATTGGGAGGGATCATCAATATCATATTAAAGAAGAGTACTGCCCAGGGTATAAACGGAAATGTTTCTTTAACAGCGGGAACGATCATGCAAAACGGGTCATTCAATTTCAACGCACGCAAAGGGAAATTTGGCGTGAATGCCTTTTTAAGCGGCAATGCAAGACTTACTACTACAACACCTACGAGTTCTCAACGCATTTCAACTGATACTGCCACGAAATTAAAGGCACTGTTACAACAGGATGGCAGCGGTGATTTCAACAGGCATGGATATCAAACGGGAGTTGGTTTTGATTGGACATACAAGGAAAAAATAATTTTTCAGGCTCTTTGAGTTATAACAATTTTGGATTTAAAGGAAACGGTTTTATTGACCAATCAGAAATTATTCAGAACGATCCCGGGGTGATCCTATCTGAAATTAATTCTACAAACCATACAGGCAATAAATTCAGCGAGCATAGCATTGACGCAGGTTTAAATTATAAACGAAGTTTTTCAAAAGAAGACCAGGAATTGGAGATCGATGTTAATTCAAGCACTGCCCATAATAGCAGGGCTGCAGCCAACGATCAATTTTTGCAGCCCGCAGGATTCTTTGATCTACGGTACAAACGGTAACAACCCGGCGTAAGGAGAATGAAACTGAAGTTGCAATAAATTATGTACAACCACTTAGCTAAAGATGTGAATCTTGGCGTTGGAGGAAAGCTGAGTTCTTATGACATTTCCAGTACATCCGATGTCTTTGTTTGGCAAAATTCAGCAGAAAACCTATTTGTATGATTCAGCTCTTATCAAATTCACTGGACTATCATCAGAAAGTTTACGCATTCTATTCTGAAATGAGTTTTCCGGTGGGTAAACTCTTCGAAGCAAAGATCGGGGGACGATATGAGCGTACCCAGATCAGCTCATTTTATTCGAATACGCCGGAAAAAGTCAGTAACGGTTACAACACTTTTGTTCCTTCTTTTTTATTTTAAGAAGACTGGGTGAAAAGCAAACATTGAAATTTAATTACTCAAAACGAATTGAACGGCCTGATTACGGTGATCTGAATCCTTACATCAATACAAGCGACCCCAAAATGTTTATACCGGCAATCCGAATTTAAAACCGGAGATCGGTAACCGCTATGAATTAGCTTACAACCACGACCTGGGCAAATCCGGATCATTTATGGTGACACTATTTTACAGGGAAAATAAAGATGATATACAACCTTTCATCGTTTACTATCCTTCGATAAAAGTGGGTGATACTGTTTATACAAATGTTGCAGTTACTACCCGTGAGAACATTGGCATTGAGAAAAATATCGGGACAAATATTTTTGTGATCTTCATATTGATTCCAAATTAAACATTCGAAGTAATCTTTTCTTCTTTTACAGGCATACGATCAACCAGGTGGATAAGGGGTATAATTCAAACAGCACGAATTATCGTTTTAACCTGAATGCCACTTACCAGTTTAATAAGGATCTTGCGGCAGAGTTCTTTGGAAATTTCAATTCACAACGTCATGAAGCGCAGGGTCGTTATCCTTCCTTCACGTCATATAGCCTGGCTGTAAGAAAACAATTTTGGAATAAAAAAGCAAGTATTGCTCTTACAGCAAACAACTTCTTTAGTAAATACATCAACCAACAGACCGAACTTTTTGGTCCTGGTTTTGTAACCAGTAGTCTTCGCAAAGTTCCCTTCAGATCTATCGGTATCAACTTCGCCTGGAAGTTTGGGAGGTTAGAGTTCAAAAGAGAAGGAAACCAATAATGAGAACCTAAATCCTCCTGCTGAATAACGAGTGCATTTACTCTCGTTGGTATTCCATTGTGCTTGCCAAAATGACGCGTAATAAAATTTATGCATTCCATGGATTAATGGTCTACCTTACCTGGTCAAATTTGAATCATGGAGAATATTCATCAACCTCGCCGGAAATTTCTTCAAACAGGAGCTACAGGAGTTGCTTGCGTACTTTTTGGAAGCCTTCCAAAAATTGCTTTTCTCAATCTGCTTCGGGCAACGATAAAGGATTAATTGTACGTGAAGCTGAAGGGATACATATTCTAACGAGGCGCAAAAGTGCCCATCACCATAAAAATTTCAAAAACAAAAATGGCATTGATGGTATTTCATTTTGTACGGAAGATATGACCCCGGGGCGCAAGATGCGTGTTCATAAACACCTGAACAATGATGAACTTATTTTTATTCACAAAGGGCGAAGGCACACTTACTTTAGATGAGCAATTGGTTGAAGTAAAAACCGGCGATGTTGTATTTGTTCCAAGAGACACATGGCATGGGCTGGACAATACCGGCAATGAAAATCTGCTCATGGTTTTCCAGTATTCTCCGGCGGGATTCGAAGAATATTTTATCGAGAACGGTACACCCGCAGGAATGCCGGCCAAAGAGAGAACCAGAAGAAGAATATGCTGCGACAGAAAAAATATGGAATGGTTTATAAAGACAAGTTGTAAGGACTGGCCTCCTGACATGTCTCTACTCAATAATCGTCATGAGGGAGTCTGGAAAAGTATGGCAACTTCATTAAAACCTTTTCTTATGATGACCTCAAGTTTGAGATGTTTTTTCCTTTCGTTGTATTACTTTTACAACTTAGTTTTCTCTGTTAAAAAGAACAGCATATCAGCACCACCGATGCGGCGGAACTATTCTTGATAAAGAAGTATGGCTTGATTCTTCGTCGGGATCCGTTTTTACCCCAAAATATCATTATAACTCTTTCCGGCGATGTTATAGTATTGGGTCAGCAAGTCCCAATGGAGGAGATTCTTTTTATTTATAGCGCCCTGGAAAATTATCGCGATACAAAGCAGGAAATGCATGGGAGGCGACAATGATCTATGATTCAAACGGCTATCAGGGCGTAAAATACCATATTCTATGAGCCGTGTATTGACCTATGATAACAGGGATAGGGTAATTGCCGACCAGCTATGATGATTCCGGAAACATTGTTTCCGCTACCGCTGTACGATAATGACGATAATGTCACTACTTTCCAGGAGTTACAATCAGCACGGAGGTGCTGTTTCTACCGATGGACGGCAGTAATAGTGATGTATGATCATCATCCAAATCCTCGTGCAAAATTTGGCAAATGGATCTAAATATGCTAATGGTGACTTCCGGTATTTATTTAAGGAAAATTCGGTTTCAGAAGAAAGCTGGATCTTATGAAGAAAAAGGTTCCACCGGATGTTGTGTATAAATATTATAGCGATGGGCAATTGTGGCAGCCATCATGGCGATATGTATGGTAACGGTGTCACTTTATTGTTACAAATAAGACTACTGGGGTGGTAGTGTTCAACAAATAAAATTCTTTAGGTAAACAAGTCTCCTAATGAGACACAGCTTTTTAAATCCCCCCGGTCTTCTTTGTTAAGCCCCCGGAGTCACTAACTACTCATTCATTTCATAAATGGCGTATGCAACATAAATTTGTTATAAGCTTTCATTAAAATAGTTCCTAATCATGATCAGCAACACTAAATCACTCGCCCAGGTTTATTTTTTTCTCTATTGTTTTGTTTTCATGTCAACAAAAAACAGATGTCAGTACAATTGAGAAACCGGAAATGATGCGTATCGTTATGAAATTAGATAAGCAGTTCAGCGATGGAGTGAAAACAAGTGATTCGGCATTGCTTGTGAACATTTATTCTGATAGTGCGCAATATGTGCAACCTAAGCGCCCTATTTTGACGGGAAAAAGGGAAATAGGACAAGATTGGGCAGACTTTCTACGGCTAAAGGAACATCCAGTTGACCTGGTATTAAATATCAAAGATGTCAGGGGGACAAGTGAGGTGATTTATGAAACAGGCGATGAGCTATACATTGCTCAGGGACTCTACGAAATGGAAATTCAATTATGTAAATGTGTGGAGGCTGCAGGAAGACAAAACTTATAAAACTTGAAATAGATGTTTACAATTAGAATATGCGCCACCGCAATATAAAGATAAACATCAACGCCAGGTCAATATCATGTGTTATTACAATGGTAATCTTTACGAGTATGACCTGCTCCTGTAAAACAAGTAATCCAATTCATTCACCCGGGATAAATTCAACTCAATCCGATAGCCTGGTGACGGACAGTGATGGCAATAAGTATCCTGTAAAAGTTTTACTGGACGGCAAACTATGGATGACAGCCAACCTGGATGTAAACATTCCGAATTCTTATTGCTACGAAAATGTAAAGGAAAATTGTCAGCAGTATGGACGGTTATACACCTGGGAATCAGCTACAGGAGGATGTAAATTGTTGGGAGAAGGATGGCGGCTTCCTGTGAGTGATAGAATGGCAGCAACTACTATGTTATATGGAGGTGCCGCGCAAGATTCGAATGTAACTCGTAAAGATGCTTACAAAAGCTTACTGTATGGTGGTGGTTCGGGATTCAATGCTTTATTAGGTGGAGGTCGTGCTCCTGATGGCCAGTATGCACGTTTGGATGCTCATGGGTTCTATTGGACAGCAACAGAAGGCGACAGCAGCACAGCATGGTTTTACAATTTTGCGAAGGGCTCCGCAGGCTCTTTATCAGCAAGATGGTGGTGAAAATTGCGGAGCATTTTCTGTTCGTTGTGTGAAGAGCATTGGTAGTTTGAAATAAATAGCAAAAGACCAACACACGCCTCGATAATAAATTAGCTCTCGTTGTTTTTAGATGATCATTTCATGCAGCCTATATTTAATGTTGTGCAACTTTGATCATTTGGAGGCAACAAAATCCGTTATATTGTAAAGAAATCGGCAAACGTCTTTTCCCGATCACTAAAGCCTTCACTTAATAAATTTAAAAATGAACAAATCGAAATTATTTGCAGCCTCAATGAGTCTCATTTTATCGTTCTCAATCATTTCCTGTAAGCCCCAGATGTCTCTCAGAACAACCGTACTCTGGGTAAACAAAGAGAAGTTGCCTGCCGAGCCCGTTAAAAGTATTTTCATCATTGCGTTTACCGATAACCTGGACGTCAGGGCATATTTGGAGAAGGACCTGGCCATCGCCGCACAAAAAGAGGATTAAAGGCTTACAAAAGCCTGGATGTTATCGGCCCGGTGGATATAAAATCTATTGCACCGGTTAAAGATGTATTCATAAAGAAATTACAGGACCTGGGCTGCGAAGCCGTTTTAACAGTTGCACTGGTACATGAAACTTCCGAAACAAAATATACACCCGCATCTTCCATGACATATTCACCATATCCTTATGGCTCTTATGCCGGCTACGGGGGCTTTCCAGCATACGGTCCATATGGAGGCTTTGGAGGTTACTATGGTTATGCAGCAAGCACGATGTCGACCCCCGGATACTACACGACTACGACAAAATATTTTGTCGAAGCGAAGGTTTTTGATCTGAAAACGGATGAAACCTTAATGTCGACTCAAACCAAGATCATGAATCTTTCATCCATTGAAAAAGCAAGCCAGGCGTATACAGATCTATTTGTGGAGGAGGTAAACGGCTTGCGAAAGAAATAACCAATAACCAATTGTTATTAATTGCGACCGGGAGCCCATCCTGGTTTTTTAATGAGATCAATTTTTCTTTATTTTGAAAGATACCAGGGAGAGCAAACAATAGTTTTATGCGATCAATAGAAAAACCCAAAGACGGTGAATTTCCCCCCTACGCAAATATGTATATTCAACTATTGCCTGACGACGGCCTTCTTTTAAAACATCTGAAAAACAATTTCATTGCAACAAAAGAACTTATCCTTTCTTTACCTGAAGGAAAATTAAATTACAGGTACGCAGAAAACAAATGGACCATTAAAGAAGTACTCGTGCACATTATTGATGATGAACGAATTTATGCTTACAGGGCATTACGTTTTGCAAGGAATGATAACACTGAGCTTCCGGGTTTTGAACAAGACGATTATGTCTTGTATTCACGAGCTAATGAGAGAAGCATCAGAAAACATTATGGAAGAATATGAAGTGGTTCGCGGTTCGACCATTGCGTTATTTGACGGCTTGCCCGAAGACTCTTTTCTGCGAATGGGAACAGCAAATAACAATAAGGTAACAGTGCGGGCACTGGCCTATCATATTGCCGGTCACGAGCTGCACCACATTAACATTCATAAAGGAAAAATATTTATAAAAGAAGTCCGATTATATGTAACGCCCTTCCAGTTTTTGGCTGCGTGTAGCTACTTTTGCAAACAATTATGCATATTGAATTCTAACTTATGATCACCAGCGCAGACATTATAAAAAAGCCTGGGAGGAATATGATCCTACAAAGATCATTTCAAAGGTCATTGACATCAGTGTAAAGGTTTCAACCAACTACGTATTTCATGTATGGTTTGAAGATGGAGATATGATCGTAGCCAAGCTTTCTTACTTCGGTAAATATGAACATTTTAAAGAAGATCATCGCATCATTCATTCCCTTGCCAATAACCTCTCCTCTACCCTTTTGATAATTTACTGGCGAAATCACTTTTGAAGAATAACCGGGTATATACTTACCGGTATCAAGCATAAAAGGTAGATGCCTGGGTTGTATTTTATAACCCGGTAAGAGTAATGGAACGAATGCCACGGCGATTGGAGGAGCATCATATCCGTAAGTTTGGTCAACAGATCGCCAGGTTTCATCTTGCCTGTTCCAAACTGAGAAATGTGTTGCCCAAGTCATCAAAAACACTGCAGCACCGATATTCATACATTAATGGAAAGGCTGGAAAAGATGAAAAAATATTTGGTGGCAAGGCAAGGTGGAGTTCCTGCAACATCATTGTGAACAATTTTTGAAAATACAGGGCAAAATATAAGGTCAATTCTTTTGAGATCATTCCAGTCTTTATCGACTGGAATATTGGTAACTTTTCCATCACCAAAAATTCGAACTTTTTCCAGGTGGGATTACGACTGGTTCCGCATGAGTTACCGCATGATGGATTTTTATTTTTCAGCCGCGTAGTATCTGATGCCGGCGACCGTACTGCTTTCAGTTACAGGGTCGATACCATGATGGAAGACCGGTTCATTCTTTTCCTGGAAGAATATCACAAAATAAATCCGCTCACCGCAAATGAATTACGTTTTCATGCGTGAGGCATACCGTTTCTTTATTTTGAATTATGTAATTAAAGATGGGAGCTATTTTTCAGTGAACAATATTCAAAAAGCTGCAGGCTGAAGCCTTTGATATTTACCTGCCAGCCGTAGATACTGATTTTAATGCAGAAAAATTGATCGACGCGTTGAAGATAAAAGAAGTAGAAAAGGTATAAACCTGTACATAGATCAGCACATCGTATAGTAAACAAAAATCATCATAAATAGCTATGGAATCATTAAAAGAAAAATCTTTGCGATTTCCAAAGACATCCGCTATGTGGCAATTTATTCAGATGAAAACTAATTTCGTCAGAACGGCCAGGCATTGAAAATACCAGCAGCTCTGAGTCAGATAAGTATGAAGAGCTAATTGTAAATCCCACCTTTGCTTAAGTTAGTCACACAACGTGGGAATATTGATTGCGGCGGGGCCAGGTTTGTGATCATCCGGTATGGCTCTTTTTTATGAGTTTGTAATGCCGCTAAAAAACGGGCATTTATCTGCTGGTATAGAATCAGAATTCAAACCTTATGGACATCATTGAAGCAATTCAGAACCTGGTATAAGCCCGTCTTGCCACGTGCTGCGTATGATGAAGGAGAGAAATTTAATTGATGGTCAAAAATATCTCCCGACAGGACTCATTGATCATCTGCCATTTCTTCTTTTACTGTCTTCAATTTCTTCTTATTGATTCTTTGTTTCATCCATTTTTCCGCGCGGTGATGCGTTGGGATGAGAATAGCCGCAATACATACGAGGGCGATCAGTGTAAAGATGGGCTGGTGACCGGTTAGTGAAATGATAAAAGGATGCAGCAGCAATATGATAAATTCAAACAAAAGCAATAGTGCAAGTATTCCCAGGAATTCGACCCACTTTGGATTGATCCTGCTGCGCCGGAGAACAATAACCCCTGAAATAAACAGTGTAATAAAAAGCGCAATTGAAATAAGCTGAAGATCGTGGGCTCTTTCTTCTTTCTCTTTCGCCTTCGTCGCCGCAATTTCCTGTTGCCTTACCTTTTCATTGAACTGGAGATTCTGTACCTGTCTTATTTTTTCTTCACTCGGTATTTTATCCCTGGTTGAAGCGGCAAGTTTATAATAAAACAACGCACTGTCCAGTATGCGTTTCTTTTCGAAATATTGCTCAAGTAATTCAGATGCATTGGCAATTCCGAGTTTATAAAAGAAACCGGGGTCGTTTAAAATAACAAAAGAAGCGTAGCGATAAGCCGAATCCTGTTGATCATTCCTGAAATAAATTTTTGATAAGCTGGTACAGGCTTCTGCCAGCTCACGTTTCACATTACCTTCGATTGCATTTTTACACTAAGTGTTAGATAAGCAATGGCCAACTGATGATTACCCAGCTTTTCCTCTATATTTCCGAGTGTCTCAAGAGTAAAAGCCTTGCCATAATACGATCCATCTGGTTGCTTCATGGCCTCCTCGTAGGAATTGTTCGCATAATACAAGGCAGAATCCATTTTATTCATTCTTTCGTACAGGTCGCCAAAATTTCCTGAAACTAGCATCTTTCCGGTCCTGCTGTACGCTTCATATTCCATAGGCTTTTTGCCATATTCAAGCGCCTGCTTATAATCGCCCATGTCTTTGGTGGTAGTGCTGAGTCCCAGGTAACAGAGAAAGATCTCTTCCGGCAGCCTGTATTTTTCAGCCAATTGAAGGCCCTTAAGAAAAACTCAATTGCGGTGGTGTAATTGCCGGAGTAGCGTAATGCAACACCAGCCGCGGCATAAGCTCTCATCTCCTTTGGGAAACTTACTCTTAGATAATTGCAACGACAGCATGGCATAGTGAAGCGCCGAATCATAATCAAACCCCTGTATGAATCGCTTATATCGTATAAGATATTTGCCCTTGACGTATCTCCTTTTGTGTTCAACAATACTTTTTTGAGGCTGTCGATAGAAGCCTGTTGGGAAAAACAATTGATACATAATAAACAGAGAATTAGAACTGACCATCTCATAACGGGAATGCTTATTGAACAAGATAAAAATCTCTGTTACTTGGTAAATTTAAAATTCCCGCGAAGGCATCGATGGATTACTATCGAAGGTGGTAACTCTGAGAGACCATGTTGTGTATGGTGTTGTGATGCCTGAGTTATTGTAGTATCTTTTTACAATGCCTATATCGTTGGCATCCCATTCTTCTATGTCAATGATCTCATCCGGTCTCCGGGATACATCCGAAAATATGATAAGCATGAAACATGTTACTGCCTGCCAGTATATCAGCTACCGAATCAACCTTGACATCATGAACTGAATTCGTACTGTATTCCCATGATCTATGAAGCTGGTGAATAACATTTTTTATCTTTAATGTCGAACGCTTCTTGTCATTTTAATGAAGTGTGTATGAAAACCTGCGGTCTGATCATTGGCTTACTGCTTATCTTAGTAACATCGTCAGTTAGCCAGGTGCCTGATTTTCAAAAGTTCCCAATGTGTGGGAGGGCGACAGCCTCAATATCACCTGTCTTATCAATAACGGGATCAAGATCACGAAGGAAAAGCTATTTGTTGGTTTCCGAAAGATTCACTTTCTGAGAGCCAGATGAACCAGATCGTGGATACGATCAATGTTGGGATCAGGGCGGCCGAAAAATTTATCAATGCACCATTCGCCTGGCAGGTTCACCCAATGAAGCGCAGCTTATGTTTTCTATTTCCGGGTAGACAGTTTCATATCGCACGCATCATTGTATGGTTTTGTATCTATTCCATTTTGGCGGATCAAAGAGGGAAAAGCACCCCTGGCTGCACGAAGCCTTGCACGAGATACTTTATTCAAAAAATGACAAATGGTTTAGCCCGCAATGACTGAAAAATTCGCCAATGAGAATATGCCTCTTTGGCTTCATGAAGGAGTTGCCCGATTGCCTTGCTATGCAGGTTTCACGTCAAAATCATCTGACACATTTCGATGTGTTTTCAAATAATAATAACCGAATGCTGACAGCCGTTTTCTTGAAAATATGAAAGCTGCGAATGCACAATATATTATTTCACACATCGGCGCAAAGGGACTGATGCCTGAATTGTCGTCAAAAAACAGGATCACGACTATGCGCCCTGGCTTTTATCACGGCTCCTGCTCTTTTGTTCAGTTCATCGCCGACAACTATGGCCTGAATGTATTGTTAACCTGCCATTTCTTCATCTGGAATGAAAATGAAAGCATAGAAGCGGACCACCGGTAAACCTCTTACGATCTTAAAAAGAGTGGTTAGAGAAACTAAAAAATAAAACAATAGATATTTATACGGTAAGAGCGCATTTAGAAATAACCCATGATACCTGTCCATGATTTTTTCCCAAAACGAATAATATGTTTGACCGAAGAACCGGTTGAAACACTCTACCTTCTTGGTGAACAGGATAGGATCATCGGGGTTTCAGGATTCGCAGTTCGGCCGCCACAAGTGCGTAAAGAAAAGCCGATCGTATCGACTTTTACAGATGCCGATATTGACAAGATATTATCGTTGGGTCCGGACCTGGTGATCGGGTTTTCAGATATACAATCAGAAATAGCAAAAGAATTGATCGCAAAAGGTATAACTGTCTGGATAAACAATTACAGAACTGTAGAAGGCATTTTCAACATGATAGGGCAATTGGGAAGTTTAGTTGGCCAGACGGCCAAAGCGATCAGCCTTGTAGATCAGTTTAGAAAAAGATATTGAAAGGATCTATGAGGCCGGACATAAAAAGGAACACAAACCCAAAGTATATTTTGAAGAATGGTATGATCCGTTGATATCAGGTATTTGCTGGGTAAGTGAATTGATCGAACTCGGCGGGCGGTATTGATATTTACAAAGAAAAACAAAACGCCTCTTTAGCAAAAGACAGGATCATTGCAGATAAAAATGAAGTAACAGAGCATAACCCGGATATCATCATTGCATCGTGGTGCGGCAAAAATTTAAAAGAAAAACTGGTAGCGAGGGAAAACTGGAGCAAGATCAATGCCGTAAAAGATGATTTTGTATTTGAAATCAAGTCTCCTCTTATTTTACAACCAGGGCCTAGCTGCTGTTACCGGACGGAATAAAAGCAATCGCTGACATCATCAGCAGATGGCATTCTTCAAAGGAGAACAAACGTAAATGAACATCCGACTTTATAAAAACTTTCTGGATGCACCATTGTTTTATCACACCAGCAGAATATTTTATTAATTAATAGTTTTTGGGATCAAATAGTGTGTTATGTTGAAGACTGAATACAATGAATTATATGACCTTATTCGGGCAGAATGTGATATTCCTGATAGCCTGTTCCCTGAGGATGTTGACAATAGCAAATATTGTTATTTTTATTCAGGTATACTAGCTGCAGGTTTATTTATATGGACAGTTGTTATGAATCATTTACCGGTTATGTGTGCCAAAAGAACACGAGCGGGGCGGGCTTGATTTTTGGTTTTCAAGAAGTTCACCCTGACGACAGAAGAATGCTGGGTGACAGGATAATTGAATCCCTGAAAATATCAAAACATTTATTTAACAAAAGAGACATCGGGATCCACATATCCTGAATTACCGGTTTAAAAGGGACCGGGTGAATGGATGTGGATACAGCATTCCGTCTACAATTTGTCAATTGATAACGATGGTAAAGTTAGATAAGGTGTTGCATAGACTTCAGCTGCTTGATCTGTCGAAGTATCCGATCAACGACACCGAAATAATATATAAGGTTGTACTGAATAACACAGACCCTGTAACTATGCACTGACCGACAGGGAAAACAGGTTTGAAAATTAATCGCAGAAGGCTTCTCGACTAAAATGATCTCCAGTCAATTAAAGATCACTATCAACACAGTCAGAAACTCATCGCCGTCACTTACTTGAAAAGCTTAATGCAAAAACTCAATGGAGTTGATAAGAAAAGCTTTTAAGCTATTCTGGAATTAAGAAAAATAATCACTTAAATGTGCCTTAATAATTTGTAACGGTTTTCCGTTATTGTCTCGCGTCATGAATAGAAATAGTTTTGCCTTACGTTATTTAATCAATGTTAATAATTAAACTAATCACTATGACAACGACAGTTTTAATGAAAGGTAATTCCGTAGCAGAGCAAAAACAAAAGAAAAAGCACTACTTGTAATTGATGTACAGGAAAATTTATTAAACGCACGTTCGCGGTTACACATGGATCCGATCGCAGTATCTTCTTTTATAAGAAACTTAAATAAGTCGATCGAGCTTTTCGAGGCGAATAACTTACCGGTTATTTATATAGTCAATGAATGGACCGATCCCATACTCAATTTGTTAACCGGAAATGTTTGCAAAAGGGAGGTAAGGGTACTGGCATTGATAAAAGGTTAATCGCGTAAATGACAAGGTTTACAGTAAATCAAGGATGAATGCACTTACTAATAAAGAGCTTTCTTCATTTCTTAAAAGAAAACTCAATATCTGAGCTTTATATAACAGGCCTGTTTGCAGAAGCTTGTATCAAGGGAACGGCGAAGGGTGCAATAAGAAATAATTATAACGCAGTGATCATTGAAGATGCTGTTGGCTCAAAGAATACAAAAGAAACTGGCTTCGCTATTATCCTGCGAGCGAAAGGGAGCACACATTATCAGTACACACCAGCTACCTGAAAGCACAAATAGCAAAACTGATGTGGGCCATATCTTCATTAGTGATCTGGATAAATCATGAAACTGATTTTTACTTTAGTTGCTGCATCAGTTCTTAGCACCCTAACAATGGATATTGCAGGCGGATTCTGCGATCGACTAGGAATGACTGCAGGCGTTCCCTCTGGACTAGTTTGAAAGTGGATCGAGTCATCCATAGCAAGCGGAACGGTTTCTGGACGATATCCGGACGAGTCCTGGTGAACTGACCCATCTTACAGCGATTTCTTTTTACCATTATATCATTGGGATGTTATTAACCTGCACTTTATACGCAATTGCCAGGATGCTGAAGACTAGTTCATTTCCCTGGTGGCTTCCCATGTCGTATGGACTGACAACTACTGTTCTACCTTTATTTAATGTTTCCCGCCATGGGGTTTCACTTTGGGGTTAGAAGTGTGGGCCGCCTGAGTATTTATTGTTGCGAACCGCTATTTTAAACCATTTAGGTTTTGGTTTTGGACTAACAATGAGTTTCTGATGGGTATTAAAAACTTTGATCAATGCTTGACAATCCTGCGGAGCGAGGGATCATCGTGAAGATTTGTAGCGGTGGCTATAGAGCCCACCGCCATTTTAAACGTGCGTTGACAATTTACTCTCTTACCGGTTCCCAGGCTGTTTTGTTTGTTGCATTTACCTGCATTGGTACCGTTTGATGATAACGTTACATTCTTCAGTGTATAGAGTCCCGGGCGAAAACGATCAGGGATCCTTAGATCAGCACACTTTTAGCTTCGTCCGCAAACTTCCACCGTCTCCTCATTCAAGGTCTTGAAAGTACTTCAATAGATCTCATGGGCAGAAATACATTATCATCCGGCCATAACTCATTTCAAGCCGCACTGGGGACAGATTTGCTGTAACTGTTTGGCCATGCGTCATTTTTTCTTCCCGCATCTTTTGTTGTAAAACATTTGATTGTGAATAAGCCGTAATGCCAACCGGTGTAGATCTCGTTCCCATGGGTGTGTCTGCACTCCTCTTCCCTCCAAAAAGGATTCAAAAACGCTTTTCATAGTGCTAAGTTTTTTGAGTTTGAAAATTGTTTTGAACTGTAGATTTCCTTGTTGGATGCTCCCATTTTCTGCTGCCATTATCATACCAGCTTCCTTTTAAAAACTGAACTTCAATGCGCTGAATTAATTTAACGGGTCTTTATTGATAAAAAAGCGGAACCGCCGGATCGGCTCCTCATCCGTGAAAGACAATTCGTAAATTCACAATTCAATTCAACCAATCCTTTATGACAGATAAGCAACCAAAAAAACAAGTGGATTTAAAAAATTCCTCAGATGGCTGTTGGTCATTCTGCTTACTGGCTGCCGCCTTTACCTTTGCGGTGGAAATATTATTTTGTGTTTTGGTGAAGGGGTAAAATCCGGGGCAACCAAATTATGTGGTCAAGAAGGGCAACCCTTTAAGACCTATGAAGGCAAGTTGATCCAGGCAGGTTTCCGAACAAAACAGCTGGCAACATACAGTCTTACGAATTTGAGTTTCTCCGTGACAGACGATAGTCTTGCCAATGTACTCATGAATAACAGCGGCAGTCATCTTGACCTTCACTATAAAGAATATAAGAGTGCACTTCCCTGGAGAGGTTATAGTCCGTTTATTGTCGATAAAATTATTTCAATTGAACCTCAAGCGAAATGATGTTCATATAAAGCAAATGGGTTTTACTAAGAGTTCCAGTGAAATCGCAGTTAGCGGCTAAACATGAAATGCAGATCATTTTTTATTTCCTTCTTTTATCAGCATGCAAGATGAATGCCGCAAACGCACAATCTATACAGGAAAGAATGACCCAAACACCCTACCTGCAAGGATGTTTTTCTAAATGCAATGGATATAATGCCGGAATTGTACCGGCACAAATTTTTTGATTCACTTCAAAACCGCACTGACGATCTGGAGAACATCCCTGTGGCAATATTCCGGAAGTTGAATGCACAGCGTTGTTACTTTCAATTGAAGAGTCAACATTTGATGTGAATAAGATGGACAGCTCAACAATTGATCTGCTTGTAGATTATTCCTCGTGCTTTCAGCCATAGGAATATGCCGAATTTTCCTGAAGGAGAAAAAGCGTTTTATGCATTTAGTTCAACCTGGGCCAGGTTGCTGCTAAAAGAAAAGAGACTTGATAAAAACGAAAAATTTATCTGCCAGATCTCTGCTGGTGAAATAGACAATCCCGTAAAGGATATAAGGAAGAATCCAATGATGTACTCATCATTTGCCGATATTTTACAGGAAAATGAAAAGGCACAACGAAGTGGGTTTCGAACAAATTATGCATTCCTTGCCGGCATTTGGATCCCAATGGGTGATCTAACGCTGCTGGGCGATCATCCTTCGTTTGGTTTTCAGTTGGGGGCAAGAGACAACAGTAATCAACTTGATCTGACTTTCCAGTTCCGCTTTTCAAATAGCGCCAACTACTATACAATCAAGCGTAACAATGCCTATTATGATGTCAATAACTATTTTGGTGGTTATATTGGGCTTGATTATACCCACTACCTGGTTAACAAACTAAATTTTGATCTCGGCGTGCTTGGTGGCATTGGTTATGATGGGTTTGACATTACCAGTTCAAACAACTACGACGATATGAAACCTCTATCGATCGGGTCCTTTCAATGCCAACGGGGGTTTTAAGCTTCAACTATTATTTGAGCACTTCATTTTATATAGGTTTACAGGCGCGATATAACTTTATTAACTATGTAAATCATGGGGGGACCAGCATGAATGGCGATGCATTTTCTATAGACCTTATCATAGGAGGAAACAAAAAAGTAAATAGATGATCCAATGACAAGGTGAATCATGATGGTCAAAAGAAAGTATTTAATCATCTAACTTAAGATTTTATGCTGCAGGAAAAATTAAGCCGCGAAGATCTCGTTGCAAGCTACACTCGACCGTGAAACCGTTTCAGAGGTCGATATCAAAAAAGTTGTCATTCCCAAAGCAATGGCTGCGGGCAAACATCTACATCCATGCCCGGTTGTTGGTTACATTGTATCAGGAAAGGTCCTGTTCCAGGTTGATGGGGAAGAGAAAAAGAAAATATTGAACTCTGGAGAGGCCTTTATGAACCAAAAAATAAAACCATTTTACATTTCGACAATGCCTCAGCAGAGGATCCGCTTGTTTTTATCGCATTCTATTTAAAGGAAGCAGGAGAAGAGTTGATAAAAATGTTAGATTGAATTTAGAATTGCTGGCAAAAATTTCTACCGCCGTAGTGCGTTTCTGCAACCCGAATATAAAAGAGGATCATTGACCGGTTGGATAGCCTTTGTTGATCCAGTCAATTTTGATGTTATGCGGCAAATCGAGAAGCTTGTAATTGGTAAATTTCATCTCCTTTAATAACCTCAATGGCGGGTCTTACATTTGGGCAATGTTCGTAGGGGCAACATCCACAATAGATAATTATGCTTGTGTCTCTGGGAAGAGCCTCCAATTCCCCTTTGAATTTTTTCATGTTCTCCTCCTCCTTGATCATACCCATGTCCCTAGAATGCGGAATAACGGCGCCGGGTCCAATGCTGAATATCACAGAAATTTCCTTATTGTCCTTTATAGTTGCCGCCAGCTCTGAAGGTTGAAGCAATTGATCATTCGTCCAGTTAACAGGATTTTGCGCAGATGTCTTTTGCCAACTAAATAACCCGGATAAGATCAAAACGAATGCGCTCTGCACTGTCCTTTTAAAACTCATCTTTGGAAATTTTGAGTATAAAAATAATGCTATTAACAGTAACAGGTTTTTCTAAGACTTTTGAGACTAGTCTGACTATGTAGAGTCGAAGAATACCCCTGCTCTACTCCCTGGACAGGGGCTTACATTTAAGCTGTCTTTCCTACTGTTCAGAAGGTTTTTATGAAGAAGCTATTCCTCAATAATTTTTTAGCCAAACTTCTCCGGAACCTGATCAATACAAAACTATATGTAAAGATCAATAGTTCCGTCCCCACAAATGCTCTTCGTAACAGAGCCATGAGAAAGTGTAAATACGGCTGAACCTATGATCGCCCACAAAAACAGGAAAAGGCTTGTGATCGATGGTGATCTCAAAAAGTTTTGGCAAGCCCATTTTGCCGGCGATCCATAAACCAATAAAGGGCGCCAATAAAACCAACAACGATAGATACAAGGCATCCGCCTAAACTATATCCGGCCAATGATTGACCAATTCCACCGCATATTGCGGCGATCAGTAAAAGAACTAATAGTCCTACAAGTGTCATAGCTTAAAATTTTAATTAAATATAAATTTTTTTCGGCGTTACCGGCCTGGTATCGCCCGGCAAGGATAAACGTGAAAATTCTCTTTCTGGGATATATGTCGAACTGCAGACTACAAGGCATGCCTTGTATCTGCAGCGATATTATCTCTCATAACCCCGGAAGACATTAACAAACTATTGTAAAGAAATACTTAATCGTTCTTATACTTTTATAGGAGCATGAAGAAACTAACTCTTATTTCCATCCTGTTATTTTCTTTTTTCGTTAATTATTCGCAGCAAGCCATTTTACTATTCAAGAAAAAAATCAGAACCTGGAAAGTTTTTGGGTCGGTTCGACAATAGCTTTTCAGCTAAGAGACAAACAATGGCAAAAAGGGAGAGATCACTAAAATACAGAATGACTCATTCTTCATTAAACCCGTCGTGGTCCGGTATAACCTGCTTAATACTGATACATTTTATTATAATATTGCCGGCTTTTCTGTCTCGGATATTTATGCAATGCCGAAAAAGGGAGTTCTTATTGATTATAAAGACGGAGAGTTCCAGATATCCATGTCAGGCGGACATCAACATTGGTATTGGATAAAAAGTGGCTGGATATTCAGGGTGGCTGGCGCCGGCTATGCCGGACTTATTGTTGCAAACAGTCTTATTGACAGCGATCTTTCCATTTCAGACAGCAAAACGCAGCTTGGTGTTGCCGCCGCCGTTTTCCTGGCAGGGGTTGTGTTGAAGAAAGCTTATAAACTAACATTGAGGGTTGGGAAAAAATATCATTTTGAAATTTTTCAACCCGGGCAATAATAAATTGATCAATCATGTTGTAGTCAGTCATAAATAAAAAATGCCGGCAACAAAAGTATTGTTAGCCGAAGGCGTCAAATTCTTCAATGATCAACATGGATAAGTCTCCTCACATTCTCAATACATCATCGAACCTGTTGGGTATTTGTTTTCTTCTTCTGACATCACTGAAAGTATTGGGAAAATCGCAGCAAACGGTAATTGATGATATTACTTTTGTCGCAATTATCTTATTTATGTTAAGCTGCCTGCTGTCATTTCTTTCGATGCGAAAACCAACCAAACAAAGTAAAAACCTTGAGAAAATAGCCGACTACATTTTTTTAACCGGTTTATCCGTTTTGTTTATTACCGCAATACTTTTCTCGTTTAACATAATAAGATAATACCAGGAGGATGGACGACCCCTACTGAAAGTCCTGCTCTAAAACGGAAATGTCCTGCAACGTGGCCATGTGCATTGCATAGAATCTGTTAGCATCAATATGATATTCTTTTACTGAATGATAAACTTCCCAGGCGTAATGTGGCTGCCAGTATTTTCCATTAGATCTTTTGGGCTGGAACAAGTCGCTGCAATAAAGAATTTTTGTTTTGGAAAATAGACCATCATCATTCTGTCGCCTGTTTCTGTTTTGTATGGAAATAACCGGATCTGATTGTCGCCATTGCCGATACTGGTAACATCCTTTACTCCTCTTAAGGTCAACTTCCCATCTCCCTTCAACGAAAGTGAGTCGGGGAATGTTTTGTAATTAGCTGCCAGTATTTTCCTGATCAATGGTTCATTTCTATATGGAAAGTAAAATGAAATGTTCTTTGTCGCAAATGGACGTATTCCTCCAAGATGAAACCAGGCATCCGAGGTAGCAATAAAAGCTTTAATGTTACTGCCGGGATACAACTTCTTCACTTTTTGAAGGATCGCGTCTCCATATTCTGAAGAATAAGATGATTCGATCACGACGATACCATCATCCTGCTTTACCACCGTAGTGTTGCAGGGACCCGGAAGCAGCCAGATATCTTTCGCTATTTCTTTCGCGTTTTTATTCATATTCTCAACATAACGGTTAAGAGTTGACTTGTCCCTCTTGCCGAAATCTGATATAACACCAGGGGAATGATCAATGAATCAACAGATACCCGTGGGTTCAATTCCCAGTGATTGATCAAAAATGTTTCCTTGTAATAGCCATTGATGTAAGTATCCGTTTGAAGCGGATAATGAACATCCCTGGTGAGAAGATCCCAAAACGAATAATAGACCATTTTTTTCTGAATCACCCCAGACCCCGGCATAGTCTGCTTTCAATGGCTTTGTAATTTCAGCAGCCGTGATCATAAAAGTTTCTTTGTTGATAAAGATCCTTACCGGGAAATTCTCATGCAGAAAGGATAAGACATATTGAACAGCTTTCTGCAGAAGCGTGTCTTTTTGCAGGCGAAGCGAATGAGAGGCAAGTGCTTTGCGGAATAAAACATCGGGAGACAATAAAGCCTGTCCTGCAAACTTTCATATTCGTCGCTTGCGTGAATTCCATCTTTATCCTTCACAGCGATCACTGCTCCATTAAGAAGATAAGTTGTGTTACCACCAAACACAAAAACATTTTGTTGCTCTTCAACCTGCATGATCTGCTGAGCAGGGAGAACAATCATACTCCGGGTGATCTGTGCAGGGATATAAGGCCCTTCGAAACGTTCTGACTGATCAATAGCAAAAGAAGTTCCGTATCCCTCAAGTTTCAATGCTTGAATTGTATCCCATCCTTTTCCCAGTTCAGCTATAAGCATGGTTGAGGATCAGCTTTGCTGATTCATTAGTTTGATGTTGGGTGAAGCTCTTTTTGCTGATGAGCAGCAGAAACGCCCAGAAAAATCTTTTAACCAAATGCATAAAAATGATCGCAGAAAAATTTTCAGTGGAAACCGGTTGATCTGTCGATGGTAAAAATAAAAATGGTTCCTATTCGATGTTGATCTTTTTGATATCTGGTAAAAAAGCGTCTCTGCGGAAAACCGCTAAATTGCATTAGTATCCTTTTGAAATTGATGATCGTTGCTCAAAGTTAATTAGGTTTGCTATGCCGTTGTTGGCTTCCCTGGTTTTTATGAATCAAATAAAATTTAACCCCGAGATGGAAAGAAGAACTCGTAGCAGTCAGCGATGAAGGGGTATTGATCCTCGAAATAGCGATGGGTACATTACATGTCTATTTCCCTGACGAAGAGAAGTGGTTGGCTTCTGTGCCCGATTGGGCTAAAGAAAAATGGCAGGTGTATTTGGATGCCTGTACTGATTGGTGCAAACGAAAACAGGATCCCGATATCAATTGTTAATAATACTTACGTGTACGAAGAAAAACGGATACTTGATATGAAAGCGATCGAAAGCGAAAGACTTTTTCTTAGGCCATTGACACTTGAAGACGATGAATTCATTTTACAATTGCTAAATACAGATGGATTTATCAAATATATCGGCGACAGAAATGTAAAAACGATCGAACAGGCAAAGAATTATTTAATGAACGGTCCGTTGAAGAGTTATGAAACGAACGGCTTTGGCTTAAGCCTCGTGGAATTAAAAACTGACTCAGAACGCCTGTCGGTATGTGTGGCCTTCTTAAAAGAGATTACCTGGATCATCCGGATATAGGTTTTGCCTTTTTACCGGATTATACTGGAAAAGGATACGCTTACGAAATTGTAAAAGAAATTATTCACTATGGGTTGCACAGACTTCAAATGGGAAAAATTTTAGCGATCGTTCTTCCTGAAAATTCTTCCTCCATTAAGCTTTTAGAAAGGGCTGGTTTCAGGTATGAGAAAATTTCTATTTCCCCGACACAAATGAAGAACTTTGCCTCTATTCCATCCATTGAGACTGTCACCTCGTCAGGCGAAATTTTCATTTCTCCTTAACTTCATTTTCCTGCAAATTTGATATCATGAATACCGCCACCTGTTACATCAGCAAAAAGAAGCTTCCTGTAGCTGAATTATATAAAGGTCGTTTTCTGAAAAAAGAGATCCTTGATCTTATAAAAAAGACTTTCCCTGATTTTAATGATGACGAATATATATCTATTGAAAGTTTGAATGAATACAGAAAGAAGTACATGGCCACACTGCTGAAGCAGGAAAATGCCGAGATCAGCGAAATGGGACAACAAGTGATCGAGAGCATTGCAAAGAATGAGTTGCTTTCAAAAGATCTTGAGGAGGAATTGAGCAAAGACCTGACGCGTGGTCAGCGTGTCGCGGACAGGATCGCCAGTTTTGGAGGCAGTTGGACGTTTATTGGCTTTTTCTTTTTATTCCTGCTTCTCTGGATGTGTGGAATATTTTTGTTCTGATCAAAAGGCCATTTGATCCTTATCCATTTATTTTACTCAATCTTATTTTATCCTGCCTGGCTGCTATACAAGCGCCGGTCATCATGATGAGCCAAAACCGTAAGGAAGAAAAAGACAGGAAGACGATCGCAGAATGATTATAAGATAAACCTGAAGGCTGAGCTGGAGATAAAATTGCTCAATGAGAAAATTGATCACATGATCATTCATCAAAACCAGCGAATGCTGGAAATTCAGCAACTGCAAACAGACTATCTTGACGATATTCTCAAGGCGTTAAACATCAACAAACACAGATCATGATCACACAAACTCCATGGTTTGAACGAAAGTTTGATTTCAATTTTCCTGTTGGTTTATTTCCGTTATCATAGAACGGTTAGAAGGAACATTGCCGAGGGTTGCCGCAATGACAAAAACAAGAGTGAAGAGTCGTTGACCAGGAAACCAAATGGTGAATGGTCAGCGAAAAGAACAGGTGGGGCATTTATACGATCTTGAAGAATTATGGTATGGACGCACCGAAGATTTCTTATCGGGCAAAGAAATGTTGAGGGCTGCCGATCTCCGAAATACTAAAACTCATGAAGCAGGTCATAACAAAAAAGCAATCGAAGAATTAATAGAACAATTTTCCTCAGCGAGAAATAAGTTGATTGATAAAGTAAAAGATGCCGATGAAGCTATAGCATCTCTAACGGCTCTGCATCCACGATTGCAAACTCCCATGAGATTGATCGACCATCTTTTTTTATAGCAGAGCATGACGACCATCATCTCGCGATGATCAGGAAGTTACTACGTGAAACGTGACCCGATAGCTATCGGTCGTCAATCGTAAATGAATAATGAGTAATGAGTGATGAGTGTTACGATTTGTAATACCCTCATTAATCTCTTCCTATTGGTAACCGGTAACTGGTAACTGGCAACATCATTAAGTCATCTCAGTCTCAACTGGCTCACTGGACCACCTCCTCGATCACATGCCCAATGCTGCCATTCGGCATTTGTATGTGCAACAAGGCAGCAAGCGTGGGAGAAATATCCGTCATGTATACTTCGCGATTCAATTTACCGGGTTTAATATTCCATCCATACCAAAGCAATGGAATATGCGTATCGTAGGGATTCCAGGTTCCGTGTGTTGTTCCTGTTTTACTATAACGCATCAAACCAACCGGGATTTAAAACAATTTGCACCTGTCCGCTTCTGTTTGAAATAATAGCCATTGATCATCATTTCCTGCAAACGTTTGGGTATGGGATATCTTCCGATAAAGTCCATATTAGCGGCAAAAGAAACCCCGGGTTGTCTCATTAAATAGTCAACGGTTGCATTCTTGATCATGTCAAAGTTCAAATTCTCGGCAGCTATTTTGTTTAAGTCAAAATTTACCTGGTAATTCAATAGTAGAGCGAACCAAGAGATGCAACATGAAATTTTGCGAGCAACATTTTATTCGAGTGAATCGGTCATTGGGCTGTTGAACCAAAACTCCGCCCGGCAGTCCATGTGCCTTCATAAAATCAATATTGTGGGCTACTCCATGATCGGCCGTCAGAAAAACAAGATATTGCCCCTTGCCAATTTTTGAGTCAAGCACTTGAAAAATCAGAAAGGTCCTTATCAAGTCTTAGAAAGACGTCTTCCTCTTCAATTGAATTGGGCCCGAACTGATGACCTACATAATCAGTAGAAGCAACATTGATGGTTAGAAAATCTGTCGCCACTCCCCTGCCGAGCTGGTAAGCATCGAGTGCTTCTTTGGCAAATTCCAAAGTAAGCGTGTTTCCAAATGGCGTCGCCCGGAAGCTATACTTGCTTTTCGAATAAGCAGTTTTCAGATCATGAGGAAATGAAGGATTTTTTCCCCGGGATATGCGCCTTCGTATGCAACATTATCCGGATCACTTTCTTTATAAGTATCGATGGGATATAAAGTGTTCCAGCCTTTTTCAATCAATTGAGCGATCCGGTTTTTATCATTGAATTTAACAACCCAGTCCGGTAATTGCTTCATGTAATAAGTACTGGTAATAAAATGACCCGTTTCATCGTCAAGCCAGAAAGCTGCATTCGCAGTGTGACCGGCCGGCAAAATGGAAGCCTGGTCCTTTAATGAGACGCCAACAACCTTTGATTGAAAATTGGTAGCTAACCTTAATTCATCTGTAATTGTCGACACCAATAAATTCCTCGGTGACATATGCCCGTCCATGGCATTAGGATTGCCAAGAGGCTGAACCGTGCTGTCCGAAGTACAATACGTTACTTTTCCGGTAAGCTGCTCTGTCCAGTCATTACCGGCAATTCCATCAATAGCAGGTACAGAGCCGGTATAAATAGTAGCATGTCCAACCGCCGTAAAGGAAGGAAGATGATTGATCATCGTATTCTCCACAGGAAAAACCATCATTGATCAATCTTTTAAAACCCCCGTCTCCATAGCGATCATAATAACGATATAAATAATCCCAGCGCATTTGGTCAACTACGATCCCCACAACCAGTTTTGGTCGCTGGAGAGAATTCGTTTTTGCGACCGGCTGTGAATAAGTAATGATTATTGATAAACACACAAGAATTAATAGCCCTGTTTTTTTCATGCCCATTGTTTGAAAGCGTAAATTTAAAGGCATAAATGATATCGAACTCATCTGGCATCAATTTTTCATGCTTTTAATACTTAAATAATGCTCATGCAAAAATATTTTTCTCTTATCGCGTTTATTCTTACAGCATCGGTGTTTTTGCCCAGCGTTCGATCGATAGCATGGTGCAAGCCGAAAAAACTTCGCGAATACTTCGCTGGTAGCAAGCACAAAAGAAGCCTTCGTTAAATTTATCGATACCGCAGGAATTGTTTTTGAAAAAGGCAATCCCGTCAATGGATTTGAACTTTACACAAAAAGTGAACGACGACCCGGTATACTCACGTGGGAGCCTGAATATGCAGAAATTTCTTCCTCAAATGATTTCGGTTATACAACCGGTCCCTGGAAATATTACGCCAATACGCTTAAGGACGATCCTCTTGCAAAGGGACATTTTATCACCGTATGGCATTTGAACAACAATGGAGAATGGAAATTTCTGATCGACTTTGGCATCAATTATAACCTGAAAGGAAAAAAATGGCCTTTAAAAAAGTGAAACCGGAGAAAGGCAAATTGAAGAACGACTTCCAGCAATCATTGAAAGAAGCGGAAGAAAAATTTATACAATCATACAAAGCACAGGGAAAACAGGCATACAGTTCTTTTCTCTCTTCAAACAGCAGGCTGAATTACGCAGGTTATTTACCGGCATTAAATTCTACGGAAAGAAAAGCGTTGATCGATTCGCTTCCTGCCAATATCAGTTATACTATCGTTGGTTTTGGATCATCTCCGAAAAATGACCTGGGATATGTTTATGGCACCGCGGATATCAATGATAAACATGAGGGCTACTTGCGTATCTGGAGAAGAGAAAAAGATGGGTGGAAGATCGCGGTGGAAGTGTTACGCTTTAAATGAATTATGAAAGATTTATGCCTCTCTTTCCCTCAAATAGCCTTACATTTGCGGCAACTTTTCCGACTGCAGTTTTAAATTAATTTTTGAACATAATTCAGATGCCGGAGTGAGTGATCCCGACTAGTCGGGAAGTCGGCACTTACGACGTTGAGTAGTATTGCAATTGGTCCAAAGGTCCGAAGGATTCCCATTCGGAGAATGCCTTTGACACTACTCTGAATCTGAATTAAAACACTATACCTAAACATGGCAGACATTTTTGAAAAATTGCTAAAACATTACGGGAACATCGGCCAGCATCGCGAGCGGGCTCACGGCTATTTTACTTTTCCAAAACTCGAAGGTGACGATCGGCAGCCGCATGATATTTCGCGGCAAGGAAATGATCGTTTGGAGCCTGAATAATTATCTTGGTTTAGCCAACCATCCTGAGGTGAGAAAGACAGACGCCGACGCCACCAAAGAGTTTGGATTGGCATTGCCAATGGGCGCCCGTATGATGAGTGGCAACAGTAATTATCACGAGCAACTGGAAAGAGCTGGCAGAATTTGAAGGCAAGGAAGATGCGGCCTTATTGAATTATGGTTACCAGGGAATGGTAAGCATTATTGACGTGCTTTGCAATCGTCACGATGTGATCGTGTATGATGCAGAAAGTCATGCCTGTATTATTGATGGTCTGCGTTTGCACCCGGGTCATCGCTATGTTTTCAAACATAACGATATTGTTGATTTTGAAAAGCAATTGCAGCGTGCTACCACTTTGATTGAAAAACAAAATGCCGGGGCATCTCTAGTGATCACTGAAGGTGTATTTGGAATGGCCGGTGACCAGGAAAATTAAAAGAGATCGCTGCATTGAAAGATAAATATGAGTTTCGCTTGCTGGCTGATGATGCCCATGGTTTTGGTACGCTTGGAAAAACAGGTGCCGGTGCAGGTGAGGAACAAGGTGTACAGGACGCCATCGATCTTTATTTTTCTACGTTCGCAAAATCAATGGCATCGATCGGCGCTTTTGTTAGCGGGTGAGAAAAATATCATCGATTACATCCGCTACAACATCCGCCGCAGATTTTTGCCAAGAGCCTACCAATGCCGGTAGTGATCGGCAATCGGAAAACGCCCTTGAATTGCGTTACGCACACAACCACAGATGAAAGAAAACTGTGGCAGAATGCCATTAAGCTTCAAAAAGGACTCAAAGCGAACGCGGTTTCGATATTGGCAAAACAGATTCAGTGGTAACGCCGGTGTACATGAAGGGCGGTGTAGAAGAAGCAACGGCCATGGTGATGGACCTCCGTGAGAACTATAAGATATTTTGCTCGCATCGTTGTATATCCTGTCATTCCGAAAGGTCACATCATTTATCGCCTTATCCCTAACTGCCGTACACACGGATGAGGATATTCAGACTAACACTTGAAGCCTTTAGTGACGACAAAGAAAAACTTGGATGCTGGTGCATACAAAATGGATAGATATTCCTGACATGGCTGAAGTAATAGGAAAGAGATTTGATTATTTGTTGAGAAGCCGAGGAATAAGTGAGAGGTCAGAATAAAGAATATAGAAGATAGAAGTAGAATATAGAATTTGAAGCCTTACTTGTGTGAGGCTTTTTTATTTGTAACCCAGCTATTGTAATACTATTGCGTTTTTGCGTCGCACTCTTCGTCGCTGCAGAAGTCGTTTCGTGCGGCAACGAGTGCGCAAGTCTTGTACGTCCTTATCATATCCATAATTGAACCACAAAGACACCAAGACACAAAGAGTTCACAAAGATTTCTTCGTCTTACTTTAGCGTCTTTGCACCGTCGTGGCAATTTGATAGACGGAGCATATTTAATTTTTTATTCTTTCTAACTTGAAAGAAATTCTCCAACATGAAAAATAGTTCCCGTGGTTAGTACTTGTATGTTTGTTGATTTCTAGCATCTGCATTTTCCTCAACAGGGAAAACCCGAGGACCAAATTCGCCAGTATTGGTTTGTATGCTGCACAGCCGTAACTAATCGCAACTGGATTGTCGCTGCTGCCTAAGATCCAGGAAGGTCTGGCTGACAAAGCATCAGGACAGCTTTATAATGAAGGGAAATTTTAAAAGTTGCCAGCCCATTTGGTGATGAGGGAAATGGATCGGTTTATTCATTTTTGATTCGTGAAACAAAGGAGGAAGTTGAAAAATTGTTAAAGACAGATCCTGCAATTGCTGCCGGCAGATTGAATTATGAAATTCATCCCCGGTGGACCGCAGCAACAGGAAGTTTTACTCGGGGAAACCTGCGAAACCAGGACAACTAATAATTATTTTGAACCAAGATCCTGTCGTCCAGTAATTACCCATCACGGCCGACACCCATATCTTTAAATCCTCCATCCATAATGTTCTTGCAGTGCCCTTCACTACCGAGCCACGCATTCATAACAATTTGCTCAGTTGAATAACCTTCCGGCAATATTTTCTCCGTAAGAAGTCCAATGATAGCCGGCGAGCTGTTATTCTCTGGCCGGGACTTGAACCATCCAAACCTGTGTGACTGAAATAATCCTGGGTGTTCATATCAGTACTATGATCGTAGGCGGCCTTTGCCAACTGATCATTCCATACTACTGCACCTAACCGGAGGCATTACTGAAGAACCACATGTACATCCTTTCTTACGAATATCATTGACCAATTGTAGAAGCGTCACCTTATTTACATTGTAAACAACATTATTATTGTTATTCCCATTCGTATTTTGAATTATCAACAACGACATCGGTTTTTTACAGGAGAAAACCAGAATAGGAAGCAAGTAAGATCACGGGTAGGATACGAAGGCGCATAAACATTTTTGTTTACTACGTATAATAACGAAAATCGTTCCAACAAATTGCCGTCAGAAGAGTAAATAGGATGCCATTTCGCACTGGTATTGTTTGCGCCAACAGCTCTTGCTTGTTCAGCAAAACTTTCTTTATCCATGATGCATAGATAATGGCGCGACTGGCGTTCACTAAGATCCCGCAATCCCTTGTCATTGCTTTCTCAGAAATTTCTTTCAGTCTACCTCCTCGTGCTCCCACACCCGGAACCAGGTAAAAATGTTCAGGAGTTAGTCGACGGATGTTTACAAAACTCATCTGCCTGTGTTGCACCAATTACAAACATTAAATTATTTGCGCTGCCCCACTTGCTGACCTTTTCCAAAACCATTTCATACAGGAATTTTGTTCCGTGTTTTCTCAATATGGATACCCCTCGTCCAGCAGAGATCGGTTTTTGTATCGAATCTTTGCAACTCAAAATCTTTAGCGCCTGTATTGGAAGTAAGTCCCGAGTACAATGGCCCATTTATCATCATATTCAAAAGAAATGGCCTGACGCTATCTTCTCCCATATACGGTGTAACAGTGACTGCATCGAAACTCAGTGTTTCAAAAAAAGCCTTTGCATATTGTGAAGAGAGTATTCCCGATGTCGCCACGCTTGGCATCAGCTGATCTTAAAATGTTCCTGCGGGATGTAATTCACCGTCCTTTCCAGTGACTCCCAACCCTTCACTCCCATCGCTTCATAAAAGCTGTATTGATCTTATAAGCTTACGCAAAGATCCTTTGTAGCATCAATGATCTGCTTATTGAATTCGAAAACCGGGTCAGCGCCCGATAAAAGATATTTGGGAATTTTTGTAATGTCCGTATCAAGACCAACACAGAGATAAGATCTTTTTCTAAAAATTTGTTCAACGAGTTGATGGCGGGTCATGCAACGGAGATACGTTTGAACTTGCTACTGGCTTAAGATCGACCGAATGATATTTCCAAATCGCCACACTTCTTCGAATGTATTATATAAAGGAACAGGCGCAATTCGTATTACATTGGGTTCACGCCAGTCAACCATTACACCCTGCCTGCCCAATTCCTCAAAAATTTCCCTGCCCCTCGTCTTAACATCAACATTGATACCTGGCAGCTTATCTCGCTATTATTTTTGGTGTAATAAATTCTATTACTTCTTTATCCGAACGATCTGTTTAACTCGTCGAGTGACTAAACCATAGATAATTATTCAGCGATCTTTGTTTTGCCTGTAAATTCTCCCAACTCGGCCTCTTCAATAATCTGCAACGCTGCTCTGTGTGACGCATATAATAGTATCGAAGGAGTGCTTAATCTGCCAGCCTTCTGCAGTTGGGATCGGTTTGAAACCTTTTTCCATTTGAAACCTTGTGTCTTTGTCATAGCCCCCACCAGCCTCCAAACCTTCTTATGTTCCCGCCGCCATGAAACTTTTCATGGATATAAACGCCGCCCATAGCTCCCCGGTCCCGAGTTGAGATATTTATAACTGCACCAACATGCAAAATCAAACATTCCAGTCGTGCAACTGCAATGAAATATTACCGGCAGCATGGGCAAGATCAAAGCCAGCTAATAGCACCAATAGCCGTGGGCCGCCTCAGTTATAGCTTTTATGTCAAACACCTGTCCGGTATAATAACTCACGCCGCTGAACAACACTAAAGCAAGTTCATCCCGGTGTTTGTCAATCGATGTTAAGAATATCTTCATTCCGGATCAAATGCTCTCCCTCACGCGGGTTTACTTCGATCAAAACCTCATCCGGATCCAATCCAAGAGACCGGATATGTGTTTCAAACATATACTGATCGCTGGGAAATGCCTTCGCCTCACAAAGAATTTTATTTCGCTGACCACCCGGTCTGTAAAAACTCACCATCATCAAATGCAGATTGACGGTGAGCTGGTTCATTACAGTAATTTCATTTGGCCTTTGCACCAACAATTTTCGATAAAGGTTTTGTAAGCTGATCATGGTAATCCAGCCAACGGTCTTCGCCCATAAAAAACCTTCTACGCCAAAACTTGCCCATTGATCCAAAATTTTATTGATCTCTCTCTTACATTTTTTGACTGAAGTCCCAGCGAGTTCCCGAGAAAATAAATTTGCTCTTTTGCCATTGATCGAAGGGATCATGAATCTTTCCCGGAAGTTTTTGAGAGGATCATTTGCATCCAGGCTTTTTGCAAATTCGATCGTGTTTTCAAAATTTACCTTGTCATTAAAGATTTTATCGGTCACAAAAATTATTAGTTATTAATTCTTGATTATTCATTGCCTTCCCTATCTTTGCTTTAGTTGCATAAACAACCATTTGATTACTTTAAACACTATTCAAACTCTCCCCTTTGGAGAGCAGGAGGAGCTTTATGAAGATCTTAGTTTGTATCAGTAAAACGCCTGACACGACGGCAAAAATAGCCTTCACCGATAACAACACGAAATTCGACACGAATGGTGTGCAATGGATCATCAATCCCTACGATGAATGGTATTCGCCTTGTTCGTGCCATTGAGTTGAAGAGAAGGATGCTTCTACGATCATTCATCTCATCACAGTGGGCGCTGCCGATACTGAACCAATTATCCGGAAAGCATTGGCTTTGGGTGGCGATGAAGCGATTCGTGTAAATGCAGATAGCCAGGATAGTTTTTATATCGCTTCTCAAATTGCAGAAGTGGCAAAACAAAACAGTTATGACCTGGTCTTTACGGGCAAAGAAACGATCGATTATAACGGCTCATCCGTTGGCGGTATGATCTGCTGAATTATTGGACATGCCTTATGTTTCTTTGGCGACCAAATTTGAATTGAATGGCAACAAGGCAACAGTTAATCGTGAAATTGAAGGTGGAGAAGGAAGTTTGTGAAGTGGAGTTACCCCTTATTGTCAGTTGTGCAAAAGGCGTAGCAGAACAACGTATTCCCAACATGCGTGGGATCATGGCAGCAAGAACAAAACCTTTGAAAGTTAGTTGAACCGGCGAATGTAAATGCATTGACAAGCATCCACAAAGTTTTGATCTGCCACCTGCTAAAGCGGGAGTAAAACTGGTGTCGCCAGATAATGTGGAGGAGTTAGTAAGATTGTTACACGAAGCAGCCAAAGTAATTTGCATCCCTATCGTCTTCAGCCAAGGCAGAGAACTTAGGTTTGTCAGTATAAATACAATATCAATAGTCTATTTTAATAAATTAGAAGATAGTTTTTAGTCAACAAATTTTTTAAACTAAATGTCCCTTTGGGGTTAGGTGTCTGTTTTAATTTTTATTGATTCATCTGAGGGCCATGTAAAAAAGCTTCACTGGAGGCAATAAGTTACGGGTCTGCTAGCGTACAAGCAATTGAATACAACTGCCGAAGGTGTTGTTTTAGGTTCTGTGACTGATGATCTTGCTGCCTTGGGAAAGTATGGAGTAAAAAAATTCACCAGTGTAAATAATGATGCACTGAACCATTTTGACTCGCAGGTGTACACTAATGTGATTGCACAGGTCGCCCAGGCAACGGGAGCAAAACTGATCGTGTTCTCCAATAATATGGATGGAAAGGCACGTTGCGCCGAGACTCTCCTGCCACGGTTAAAGGCAGCACTTGGTATCCGGTGCGGTAGCATTGCCCGACACAAGCAAAGGTTTTGTTAGTGAGAAAAATGTTTTTTCGGGCAAGGCATTTGCGCAAATATTTCCCTGATACAGACATAAAGATCATTGCACTTAATCCAAATGCTTATAAGGTTGAGGCAGGTGAAGGAACTGCAGAGTCGTTCCTTTTAATGCCACATGTGCCTTCTCCGAAAATAAAAGTCACTGCCGTTAATAAGGCAAGTGGTGAGGTTCCTCTTACCGAAGCGGAAATTGTTGTGGAGTGGAGGCCGTGGATTGAAAGGACCTGAAAACTGGGGTATTGTTGAGGATCTTGCGCATGCTCTTCATGCCGCGCTGGCTTGCAGTCGTCCTGTTGCGGATGCGCACCGGCGTCCTCACAATGAACACGTGGGCCAGACAGGAAATTGCCATGATGCGCCTAATCTTTATATTAGCTATTGGCATTTCGGGGAGCCATACAACACCTGGCCGGCGTGAAACAGAAGTAAGATCAATTGTTGTCATCAACAAAGATCCTGAAGCTCCGTTTTTTAAAGCCGCCGATTATGGAATTGTCGGCGATGCATTTGATATAGTGCCCTGAAACTTACTGAAGCTGTAAAAAACTAAAGAACTGAAGAGAAACTCCTTCGTGAAATATAAGAGATATGGCTGATTTCTCAGCCATATTTTTTAGGCAAAATTGCCTAGTTTCGCAGGATATTTTATGAAGAAGATAGAACTGGAAATAGTGGCACTATTCGCATAGTATTACCCAAACTCACTCCATATGCCGTTGTGCTCGGAGAAGTGAACGGATCTTCGTCGTCTTCCTATCGTTATTGGTGGCTTTGAAGCACAGGCTATTGCAGTGGCGTTGGAAAAATGCAGCCCAGCCGCCCTCTCACTCACGACCTGATGAAAAATTTCATGAATGCCTTTGCCGTTGAGTCTGCATGAGATCATCATCAGCGATCTCGCAGGAAGGCATTTTTATTCCAAACTGGTTTGTTCTATCAGAAAATGATACTGTCGAGATCGACTCAAGAACCTCGGATGCATTGGCGTTGGCCGTCCGCTTTGATTGTCCTATCTACACCTACGAAAATATCCTCTAGAAAGCGCCGGCATCACTGATGGAAGACAACTTCGGGCAAAAAGAAAAAAGCGAAACAGGGAGAAGCAGTAGAAGATGTAAGAACAGGGAGTGAAGATCTGAAGGCAATGAGCAGTCGAAGAATTGAAACAGCCTTGTTGAATGAAGTATTGGAAAGTGAGGATTATATCCGCGCCATTGCTATCCGGGACGAGATCAACAGCCGGAAAAGAAACCGTTGATTAGCCTGATTTAATGGAGCTTTTTTGATAATTATTGTGCCGGCAGTATATCTCTTATCAACTTTTGTTGTGTCACTCACTCTGTACATCGGGATTCCTTATTCAGTATTTTTGCAAAATCCGTTTAGATCATTTTAATCAACGTAATCAGTGGTCCTTTTCCCCAATGCTAAAATCAATCTTGGACTTAACATCATTCGCAAAACGACCGGATGGCTATCATGACCTCGAAACAGTCTTCTATCCTGTTGCTCATCACGGGATGCACTTGAGGTCATTGAAAAATGACAACACAAAAGAAGACATTCGAATTTCATCGAGCGGAATTCAATAAATGGAAAATCTGAGGAGAACTTATGCCTTCAAAGCCTATTGGCTTTAAAAAGATACTTCCTCAATTGCCCGGCGTAGTGATCCATTTACATAAAACCACTCCTGCCGGCAGCGGCCTGGGAGGCGGGTCTGCTGACGGCGCATTTACGTTGCGGCTGTTAAATCAAAAATTTGCTCTTCGGATTATCAACTGAACAATTACTTGACTATGCTTCGCGACTAGGAAGCGATTGCCCCTTTTTCATCATCAATAAACCTTGCCTTGCAAGTGGCCGGGGAGAGAATTTTTGGAGCCTGTCTCAGTTGATCTTTCGGGATATAAATTTGTGCTCGTCAATCCCGGCATTCATATTAATACAGCCGAAGCTTTTTCTGTTATTAAAGCCCTCACCTCCTTCAAAATCAATAAAGGAGATCATTCTGACAACCGATTGAAACCTGAAAGCAGAATTAATAAATGACTGAAGCGGACCGATTTTTAAAAATACCCTGCGATAGAAACCATCAAAGGAAAATGTATGGATCAGGTGCCGTCTATCCTCTATGACCGGCAGCGGTAGTACGGTATATGGTATATTCAGAAAGGAATTGGAAGTGAGCCTCGATCTTCCTCCAAATTATTTTGAGTAAAAGAATTAATCAGCCAGTTTTAATAGACCCTTCTAGATCCAAAGGCTCAGCGCCCATTAAAAGACCACCCTTTCATCAAGAGGCCATTCCTCTTCGGCCTGTCCCAGTAAAGTTCTACTCCATTACCATCCGCTCATCCAAATAAATGGCCTCGGATACACCTCATGATCTGATGCACTCTGTCAAAGCGATATTTTGCATCGATCAACCTCTTTAAAGCGACTGCAAGGTCTTTCCTTGTAGGATAAAGTATGGCCGTATGAAACAAGCCTGTTGAGTGCGGCGGTGGCGGAGAACCATTCTTGCTGTACCAGGTGTTCAATCCAATATGATGGTGATAACTCACCTGCCGAAATAAATACGGCACTATCGCCATAATACTGCATTACCTCAAAGCCAAGAATATCGCGATAGAATTTTAATGCTCTTTCAAGGTCTGCAGCAACCTTTAAATGAACATGGCCGATTCTCGTTTGTGCAGGTATTTTGTAACTCATGATCCCAATTTGACAACAAAATTAAGAGCGTCGTTTCATCACTTGGGTAATTAATTGTATCTTGCAGAAAATGGATCAAAAGGTTTATATACAAGATTTTCTCGGCCTTCAACCTGGATTTTCTCAAACCATCGAGGATAATTCTACTTCATATCATCCCGGCAAGTCGGGACTATATTCTATCTTGTTCCTTAATCATTTTTTATGCAAACAACTCCTGTCTATGTCCTCAATGACACAATATTATCTTGAACTCGAAGAGAAAAACAGCGCTCATAACTATCATCCTATTCCGGTTGTGCTCAATCGTGGCGAAGGTGTTTATGTCTGGGATGTGGAGGGCAACCGTTACTATGATTTTAAGTGGCTATTCTGCCCTGAATCATGGTCATTGCCATCCGGAGATCGTCAAGGTCTTTACTGAGCAGGCGCAAACACTAACATTGACAAGCCGGGCATTTCATAATGATTGGTTTGGCGAATATGCAAAGTTTATCACCCATTTTTTTGGCTATGATAAAGTGCTCGCCGATGAATACCTGGCGTGGAAGCGGTTGAGACGGCCATCAAGCTTTGTCGTAAATGGGCTTATGAAGTAAAGGGAATTGAAAAAGAGAAAGCCATCATTGTTGTATGTGAAGAAAATTTTCATGGAAGAACAAGTGCGGTGATCTCATTCAGCAGTGACCCGGATGCAAAAAATAATTTCGGCCCATTTATGCCTGGGTTCATAGTCATTCCATACAATGATGCTGATGCGCTGGAAAAAGTTCTTCAAAATAAAAATGTTAGCGGGATTTTTAGTTGAACCCATCCAGGGAGAGAGCAGGCGTTGTGGTACCCGGTGATGGTTACTTGGCAAAGACAAAAAGATTATGTGAAGATGCAAATGTTCCTTTTTATTGCCGATGAGATCCAAACAGGTTTGTCGAGAACAGGTAAAATGCTGGCCTGCGATCATGAAAATGTGAGGCCGGATATTTTAATTCTTGGAAAAGCGCTGGGTGGAGGCATGATGCCGGTGAGTGCCGTGTTAGCTGATGATGAAATTATGTTGACTATTAAAACCCGGAGAACATGGTTCAACGTATGGCGGCAATCCCCTTGGCAAGCAGAGTTGCCATTACCGCTTTAAAAATTTTACAGGAAGAAAATTTATCAGGCAATGCACTGGTGATGGGACAACTCCTCCGCAACGAATTAAGCGCTTCTCATTCTGGAGCATATCAGTATTGTTCGAGGGAAAGGTTTACTGAATGCAATTGTCATCGACCATGCCGATAAGGACGCGGCATGGAAACTTTGTTTAGAGTTAAAGAAAATGGTTTGCTGGCAAAACCAACTCATGGAGATAAGATCCGTTTTGCTCCTCCCCTTGTAATTACTGAAGATCAAATACTGGAATGTGTGGCCATCATAAAAAAATCTCTATCTTGTTTGGATTAAACCGGTAACAAGGTTTCAAGGTTACAAGGAACAAGCAACCAGGTAACCAACATGCACACACATTTGCATCACGAGGGAGCAACATTTAAAAGCAGTGATCTTATTAGAGATATTGTTATTGGCATGAGTGATGGATTAACCGTTCCATTTCGCATTGGCTGCAGGTTTAAGCGGCGCAGTATCATCAACAGGTATCATTGTGATCGCTGGCATTGCAGAGATCTGCTGCTAGGCTCCATTGCAATGGGCTTGGGCGGTTATCTTGCCGGTAAAAACGGAGCAGGATCATTACTCATCGGAGGTAAAAGGGAGATATTACGAAGTGGATCATTTGCGTGACAGGGAAATAGCTGAAACAAAAGAGTTTTTTGCAAGCATTGGGTTGAGTGAAGAATTGCAGGATAAAGCTACGCTGGAAGTGGCAAAGGATAAAAAGCAATGGGTTGACTTTATGATGAAGTATGAATTAGGTCTTGATAAACCTGATCCAAAGCGGGCAACGAAATCTGCACTGAATCATTGGATATTTCATATATAGTAGGCGGTCTTGTTCCTTTGAGCCCCTATTTTTTTGTTGATCAGCCTGTGACCGGTTTAAAATTTCGGCAGCTCTTACTCTTCTTTGTCTTTTTGTTTTTGGCTGGTTTAAGAGCAAGGTAACTGGCGTCAGTCCGTGGGGCGGCGCTTTAAGGGTAATGCTGATTGAGCAGATAGCTGCTCCCGCTGCACTTTGAGTGGCAAAATTATTTCGAGAGATGAATGTTTTCCACGCAGCGCCGCAAGGATAAAGCAAAAGCCCGCCAGTTTGTCGATGTCTCTTTGCGAAGATTTCGCCTCCTGCAAGTGGCGGGACAGGTTTGCGTGAAATAATACTTAAGTACTCGCATTACCCGGATGATAGCTTCCATTTTTAGGAAACAATGCAGCCACCAGCATAAGCCAACGAAGAAATCAAAACAATATATAATGCTGTTTTTCTCCGGACATTCACCACCCGAACAGTGCCGATATGATCAAAATAATTTCTTGCTGCCCAGATAATATTCAGTGCAACGATCAATAAATTCCATCGCTTGGCCCAGACTCTTGAATGAGACGTAAATAACAGGTACATCGCAGCAAAGAAAAGTGAAAATAGCCCGGCTTTCAAAGTTTGTGCCTCCCGAGTTTATTCCTGTAACGAGTAATATTCTTCGATTCAATAAAAACCCACGGGAAAAAACAGGCAATGATCATGAGTGCCTGCTAACTATGCCGATCCATTTCACGAAGCGAAGAATAGGCGGTTGGCGATTTCTTGTTACGCTCGTGGCGCAAAAACGACGCCTGTCGGTAGCCGTTAAATGACTACTAAAAGTGGCAGTTTACAATTGCACCCGCTGCAAAACTCAATACCCGGTACCTTTATGTGTGTCTTCTCTATTGGCGGTTGCTGGCTTGGCGGGCTCACAGCCCGCGCCTGCGCCGCACTAGTTTTCCTTCTATGCCAATCGTGCTGTTTTTAATCCTCGAGTCAAACGTTCCGGTACGCCACAGAGCCTGTACCACAGCACCTTTCACGCAGCCAAAAATTAGCGGGATCATCATTTGAAAACTCGGTATTGTTCTCTGGTGGAAGCTAAAACCTAAAGCGGTTGCATCTGTTTTTGCTTTGCCGCGTTTAGAATATCGCCGGTCCGCGCAGCAAAAATGGCTTTCAGGTTGAAAGGCAACTTGATGTAACGAGATTGGCCGGCACTTCAACGTAAAGTTGAAGTTTGTTTGATGCCACCATAAGTTTTCTGACGGTCTTGCCTATTTCAGTCTTTGACCCTTTACCTGTAAATACCAGGCCCGGCTGAAAGTAAAGACGCGGTCAGTAATGAATGATCACCCAATGATGTAGTACATGAAACTGGTCAGCAGGTTCATCGAGTCGATATTGCTTGTTGTCGTAATGGAAACATTTCTTGAGATTGACACCAGCTTTTAGGAGCTGTTGCAGCAGTTGCGCGAGTACTGGAATAGGAAATGATGAAAGGACATAAAAACAATAAAAACTTGTTCTCATATCGCTTTTTTAGGGTTTGAAAAATTTGCTCAGCGACGGCGATCAAACAGCGCAATGTCGGCTGATCATCGTTCATCTTTACTGCCGTCTCTTGTTTGCTAAATTCGCGCTGCTAACCGGCTTTGTTGGAGCGATTCCACCACAGATGGGCTTGGTGGCGTATCACCAATGACTCAGTCACTCACTGTTTTCTGGCATTTGTTATAAACCTTCAGCACCGTTTCCCCGCTTTAGCGTAGACGCCTCGTCAGTGGAATAAAAAATAAGTGATTGTTAGCAGTGTCCTCTCGCCTTTACCCAATCGGAAGGGGCCGGCCTTTGCTTGGCACTGACTGCCGGTTTTAGAGGTCGTGTCAATTGTGCTTCGAGCAATGACAGCGAGGTAAGAACATTTTTCCTTTCGCCGCCTCATTTCACCGGTACCGGCCAGCCGAAAAACAAGAGATTTTGAAAGACCATACGCCAGTGGTTCCCTGCTGAACTTCATATCAATGCCTGTTCTTGCCCCGGTTAGGGAAAGCATCCGCCCACTGCCCTGTTACCAGCATCCCATTTGTACTAAACACCGGGCGCGCCACATGGTAGGTCGTTTGGAAATTCGGTTTATGCTGTTTTAAGATATCAGCCATTTTCGTCTCGGCAATTGATCCCATGGCAAAACCTCCTACCGTCAACACGGCTACCGTCAATCGGTTTTATTTTCCTCTGCTACAGATCGAAACAAATTTTTCGTGAGTCTCTCTTCGTTCATCAGGTCAGCAATTACAGTTTCAAAATTTGGATTATTAATATCTAAGTGGAACTGGGTCATTGGGAATAACCGTTCCAATAACTTTTAAAATTTTCAGCTTAAGAAATTTTTGGCTACAGCTTGCCCAAGATTTCCCGATACACCGGTAATAATGACTGTCTGCATAGCTCATAATTGAAATTTGAAGTTAAGACGTTTAGGCCTAACCCTTTTAGAAGCACTGAATTCTCTGTGCTCTCTGTGACAAACTCCGTGCCTCTGTGGTAGTGCCTTCAACAAGTCACAGGATGAACTACGGGAGGCACAATGAGAGCAGTCACTGGAGAGAAAAACAGGAGAGACGGAAATAAAAGGATCAGCTAAGAATAGCTGATCCGGTCTTAATACCTACTTATGGTAATTCTAAATTATGCGAGTTCCAATTGTAAATGTCTCTGCCCTTCCTGTTCGTATGTGTTCGAGCTTCTGTTTTCAATTTGGCTGATAAATTTTCATGGCTATACTCAGGCAAATGAAGATCAACACCACGAATATTAATGGTTTTTACAGGAGCGACAACCGCTGCGGTACCAGCGCCAAAAGCTTCTGAAATCGTATTATTGTGAAAGGCCTTTTCTAATTCATCAAGACTAACCGGTCGTTCTTCTGTTTCATATCCTATAGTTTTTGCAAGCGTCAGCAAACTATCTCTTGTTACACCATCTAAAATTGTGTCAGATAACGAAGGTGTGATCAACTTACCATCGATCGCGAACATGATGTTCATCATTCCTGACTCTTCTGATAAATTTATTTTCCTGGCATCAGTCCATAGCACCTGGTCGTTATCCCTGTTGCCTTGCCAACTGGGTTGGATAAAAGCACCGCCATAGTTTCCCCGCACTTTGCAAACCGGTGCCGCCCGGCGCCGCCCGGATATAGTCGGTTTCCACCTTCAATTTAATAGGCTTCGCAAAGTGGAAGGCACGGGTGAGTAATAACAATAAACCTGTAGTCACTGGAAACCCTTGCTCCCAGGAATTTCTCTGTCGCAATCACAAATGGGCGGATATATAGAGCACAGTTTTCCTGCGTTGGTATCCAGTTCTTATCAAGATTAATTAACTGTTTCAACCCTTCCATAAAAATTTCCTTTGGCGGAACAGCCATGCACATTCTTTCCAATGACCTTACAAAACGATCATAGTGCTTGTCAATTCTGAAAATATTAGCGCCGCCATCCTGCATGCGAAATGCTTTCATGCCTTCAAACACTGTTTGTCCATAATGAAAAGCCAAAGTAGCGGGGCTCAGTGAGAGATTGGCAAAAGGAACGATCTGCGCCTCATGCCATTGCTCATTGAAGTAATCACAGACCAGCATGTGATCTGAGATCTGCTTACCAAATTCAAGATGTTCAAAATCTACTTATGGATCCCCGAGTGAGAAACTTTCCTGATCCTGATCTCTGTTGTTAATTCCATATGACTATTATTTAATTATTGATAGCGATCTCAAAAAGACAGCAATTTGGTTCTCTCTGGTAATGCGTTGCTAAATTTCGAGTGTTCGTTAATTTGAAGATCCCGAGGAAATCAAATCCCGCCGATGTATAATATTCTATCAACCTCGGATATTGTTTCCCAAAGTATCAAGCCTTACATATCTTCTTCCTTTTGATAAAGCATAAGCTTTTGCCCATGGCACGATCACACATCAATAAACCTGTTTCCCTCTGAAAGCAGGATTGGCCGCGAGACGATGAATGTAAATCGAATTGTTATTATCCTTTTCTCCCAGATCTCTCATCCTCAAATGTAATGGACCAAGTTACAGGTAATTTCATTACCGATCATTATCTTCCATTGTCTTTTGTCCTCGATCTCCTTCTCAATAAAAGATCTTCAAATTTTGGCCATACCACTATATTCTTTTTGTGTTTGCAATTCAATAGCCGCATCATACAATGTCAAAATCGTATTTAGATCGTCTCAATGAACAGTTCTTTATATCCAGTTTTCTATTTATCTCTGTTGTTAGCTCCATGGTTTCAATTTCATATCAACAAAATGATCAGGCACAACATGTTTCTTCTTCAACCAGCTACTGGCAGGCACATCACATAATACTCGAAAGTTTGAGTACCAATTGTAAAAGTAGTTTTGCCTGCTCTTATGAACTCCATTTTTTCTTAGAACCGGATAGCCTTCGTATTGCTGTGTGTGTATCTGCCAGAGATAATCAGGATGCACCTGGTAGGCAAGCTCAAGAACAGCCTGCATCAGCGCCGCCCCGGCGCCGCTTCCATGATAATACGAGGAGAACATATATTTTCTGAAGTTCCATTTGTGCTATCGATTCGATCTGTTCATTCAATGAATACTTTTTCACTTTGGCAAAATCCAACCGGCACATTTTCTAGCAAAAGCTATGAAGAAACACATTGTTCTCTTTGTTGATGCTTTCGCGATCTTATCAACACTGTAGGTGTATTCAAGATATTCGAACAACGCGATCCTTACTCGCTAAAAAGATGTCCGAACGCATCCGCGAAAAGACAGCTTACCGATCGATGAAATTGTTTCTGCATGCGATGAATTGGCCTGGATGACTTTTATATTCATAACACAAGGTTTAAGGTTTTACATCATTGAGTTTTCAATTTTTTTGATTCACGGTTTACCAACCACACTCCACCCAACGTGATCACTGTTCCCAACAACATATTTCGCGTTCTATCTTTTCCTGTAACAAGAGCCAGCCCAATCCGACAGCAACGATCGGGTTGATATAGGCGTAAATGGAAACCATGCGCAGGCGGCAGCTTGCTGATGGCAAATGCATAGGCCGAATATGCGAGGAGAGAACCAAAAAAATAAGATAGAGCAAGGCAAACCAGGAAGCATGACCTGCATCGAGCTGAGATTAACATATTTACCCGTTAACCCGCAGACAACAAGAATTACAATCCCGCGCAAAGAGCATTTGCAATCCCACTCCAAACAAAATATCAATCGATAATTTTTGCTTTGAAGAGTACACCGTGCCAAACGACCAACTCAATGTCGAGAGGAGTGCAAGTACAACTCCAAAAACAAACGACCTGTTGTGTATTTGCCCAAGGTAATCGTAAAATATAGTGACAACACCTCCAAGGCCAATGATCATCCCAAGGATCATCAGTCTTGAAACTCTTTGGTACAGTGTGAAAGCCATATTGAAAAAACTGTAACAAACAGTGGAACCAGTGCTGCACAATAGCCGCCAGCCCGCTGCTGATATATTCCAGTGACCAGGTCAGCAACCCATTCGCAAAACAAAGGAGAAATATTCCTGTATGGAGATCTTCCGCATTATCTCTTTGTTCGGCAAGTGAATAACCTTTTGCCAGGAAGAAGCCGACCAATATTATCCCGGATGAAAATTGGCGAATACCCGCCATGAAAAGCTCCCGGCATGTGCTGTGCCCCTATTCTTGACGCAATATAAGTAGTGCCCCAAAAAACTGACAATGGCTAATGCTATGTATGCCCTGCTTAATTCTTTTTCATTTCTGTTGGTCTTGTTTAATAACGCTACACAAAAATCTTTACAATATTTTAATAAAAAACAGGATTCAGTTTTCGTATTTTTGACTAGATCAGATTTTTTAACAATTGGGAATGCAGATTGAAAATTTGAAATTGAATTTAATCACCCAATTTCAAACATTTAATTAATGAAATCAACTACAGCAACTGATGATCATCTTTATCTGCAGGTGGCGGTAGGTATTGAAAAATGATAGCAGACGATGATACTGAAGATCGGTGATAAACTTCCTTCGGTAAGAATGTTAAGTGAAGAATACGGTATCAGCATGGGCACTGCTTTCCAGGCCTATTATCACCTGGAAGGAAAAGGATTGATCGAATCAAGACCCAAGTCGGGTTATTATGTTCGGTTTAATCACCGGCGTTTTCCTGAATTGCCAAAGCAGTGATACAGCCTGAACCATTATCGCATGATGTAAGTGTGAAAGAAATGATCACTTCTATTTACTATTGACATTGCTTCGCGCACGATAGTGATCAATTTTGCGATTAGCTGTTCCGGATACTTCTTTATTGCCTGCGGCCAAACTAAATAAATCGGTAATGCATGCATTGCGCAATGACAAAGATCATTGTATCAATTATGAACATACACAGGGCAATATCGAATTGAGAAAACAAATTGCCAAAGCTTTCTTTCAACTGGGGTGGCAAAAGTAAAACCTGAGGAAGTGATCATTACAGCAGGTTGCCTTGAAGCAATTACGATGTGTTTGACGAGCGGTTACCAAACCCGGCGATACTGTAGCGGTTGAATGCCCAACTTATTTTGGTATTTACCAGGCCATCGAAAATCTTGGGATTGAAAGTGGTGGAGGTCTCTTCCTGCTCGACTGATGGTATTGAACTGGATTGCCTGAAGAAAGCAATTGAAAAATATCCCGATCAAAGCCTGTATTGTAGTTCCCAATTTCAATAATCCATTGGGTAGTTGTATGCCGGATGAGAATAAAAAGAAACTGGTGGAGATCATCACGCGAACATAATATTCCACTTGATCGAAGATGATATCTATGGTGAATTGTATTTTGGAAAAAGCAGGCCGAAGACCTGCAAATATTTTGATACGAAAGGGACTGGTGATGCATTGCTCATCTCTTTCCAAATCATTGGCGCCCGGCTATCGGATCGGCTGGACCATTCCCGGAAAATTCCTTGAAGCAGGTGAAGCAGATCAAAGCGGATACAGAATATCAGCTAGCCCTTCACTTAACACAGGCGGCCGTGGCGCATTTTTTAAAAATAGGCCGCTATGAATATCATTTGAAGAATTTGCGAAAGGCCTTGCATACACAATGTCTGCGTTACATGCAGGCCATCATCGAATATTTTCCTGCAGATACAAAAATTTCAAGGCCTCATGGTGGTTTTGTGTTATGGGTTGAACTGAATAAAAAGATAAATTCATTCAAACTGCGAACAGAAGCAATGAAACATAAAATCTCCATTGTGCCGGGAAAGATATTTTCTGCCAGCTGTAATTACTCATCATTTCATCCGTATCAGTTTTGGCAAACCCTGGAACGAAGATGTGGATTATGGATTGATGATGCTGGGAAGGTTGATCAAGAAAATGATGTAACTGCCTCGTGAAACGTGAGACGCGAATCGCGAATTTTTTGACAGTCCCAACGTTGCGAGTTCGGTAGTATTTTGGCTCATCAATAAAAAAAACCCCGCCATACATCGGTGGGGTTAATACATTATTCTGGGTGGCGTCAACCCGAATACTGATCAGATCAGCATATGCTGCAGCCTGGATACATGAGTCTTTCCCATAGCAATTAACAGGTGCAGTAGGAAGCGGATTTGCGTTGATCGATGATTCCGGCTCGCTAAACGTATGTAAAAAGAATATATTCCTGTCAATAGGACCAGCAAATAATACATTCTGATTGCCGGGTCCTTCCCTTTCCGTTTTAGAATGACAATACAACGGGACACCAATGGCTGTCAACAACATACCAAAAAAGAATTGGATGAATGGACTTTTCCTTTGCACAAATTATTTTAATTGTTTCATTCAGGAATTTAAGAATTCAGCCAATAGCCGGTGAAAATGATGCGTTCCTCTTCCTTTGGTTACAGAATATCTTCCAAGTTGTCTATAAAATCTTGAGCAATACGTAACTGAACGAAGAAAAGAGGCAAC